>Ga0080004_1120184_pt1 | contig 24641 bp, 27 predicted proteins | sample WasSprMetagenome_FD_69207 | JGI IMG/M metagenome (GOLD analysis project Ga0080004, IMG submission 69207) | Sulfidic aquatic microbial communities from Washburn Spring, Yellowstone National Park, USA - WS (SPADES assembly) (version 2) | ecosystem: Environmental > Aquatic > Thermal springs > Hot...
ATTCAAGGAGTGCACCTATTTCTTTAATCCACTTATCCCCGACACCAATGCGGCCAACCCGACTATTAGGTCTAGGATCCCGAATGTGGACAGTGCGGAGTCTAGGAGGGGGTCTTTAGGCCCCTTCTTCGCCACGAACTGCTCGTATACTATGAACGCGCCGAGGGCGGTGTCGATGATGCCTGTGGCCACCTTGACCTCCGGCCTCCCCCACTCGGCTATCATCTTGGCGACGGCCAGCACGCCGGCGCCCGCGAGCCCCGCGACGGCGCCGATCGCCCTAGACGGCAACTCCTCCGGCGCCACCCTTATCAGCTTGGTCGCGGACTCGACGAGCGACTTGAGATCCGCTACCTCGGCGAGCGACCTGAGCTCCTCGGGCACCTCGACCATCAACCAGCACCCACGCTAAAATACCCAACACGCCCAAATATACGCAACGTCGGACGGAGAGCACGGGAGGAGGGGCCGATGGAGCGACCCGACCCACATCAGATCTAAATATCAGATCTCTCGGACTTGTTGTTTTTCCCGAAAAAAGTGGTTGCTACTTCCTCTTAATTAATATCTCTACTACCTTGTTTACTTCTTCAGGTGTTTTGGCTAGTCTTGCTATTTTGACGCAGTCTCTTGGGTCTTTTGACTTCAGCTTGTTGACTACTGAGTCGGCTATTTTTCCTGCTAGTTCCTCGCTGCATCCCTCTCTGTTTCTCAGTATGTTGATGCATATTGTCTTCACTTCTTCATCTGTGTATGGCTTTAGGTTGACTACGACGAATCTGGATAAGAGCTCGGGTGAAATCCTCTTAACGGTGTTAGCTGCAGCTATTACTTTACACACTGTTGGGCATTTGACGTATGCTTTCTTAGTCACCATTGTCACGGTTAGCTTCTGTGTCTCCATCCATGTTAATAGTACTGATAGGTCTAGTGGGTTCTCCACCTTGTCGAGCTCGTCTATCAGCATTATCTCTGGGACGTTCTCGACTATGTAGTCTCTAAGCCCTGCCCTCGTGCTCGCCCCTGCCAATATGATCGGAACGTCGTAGAACCTCGACAGGGCCTCTAGTATCATGGTCTTCGCGGTCGCTGGGCCGCCTACGATCAACACGTGAACGGGCTTATCAGCCTTCAGTGCCTTTAGCAATATGTCTTTCACGTCTTCTAGTCCAACTATGTCGCTGAAGATCTCTGGCGTTGGCTCTGGTCTGGGCTTCTCAATTGCCTCAGCTATCTCGACGTTTTCCTCTGGTGTGATTGCTCCGCCTGGGAGTATTGTGTTTATTGCCTTTAAGACTTCGTCTGGTACTCCGTACATTGTGGAGCTTTTTGACCTGTATAAGACCTGTATAAGCCCCTTGACCTGTAAGACGCTCATGAACCATGGTGGCACACCGTACTCCCAGCTCTCTAATCCAATTAGCTTATTTCTGTGCCCCTTGTCGCACTCGTATGTGAAGTCGTCTATCCACTTCACGCTTGTGCTTTCACACTGGTAGCATTTTACACTCGACTTGTACTCAACCCACTTATCCCTAATCCTCCCCAGGTATTCGAGTGCGTCTGCACCATACCTAGAGATAACCTCTCTAACCCTCTCAACAGCCCTAGACACGCCCACTCCCCGAAAAAACACGGCAAAACCCTGATTTAAACACTACACCAGAAGACATGTGCATTTTATACCAGGGGGTTCAAGGGGCCAGTGGCTCGCACATATAATTCGGACTTAATGGCGAGGTCGGCTCGCAATGGAATCGTGTATTCAATTAATATATCGGCTCGCATATAAATATCGGTGATTCAAAAACCCTTACCGGCTCATACATCTACATATACTATACTCCTTTATAAACCACGCATAAATATCCGGTGGTCTAAAACCTTCCCGGCTCGCAACTTAAAAACGGTGTCCAGGTAGCTTCTGGCTCGCATTTTTAACCTGGATTTCAAATACATCCCGACTCGCACTTATAAATCGACATCGTAGCTTTACAACGGCTCGCAAGGGGGTTCTCGAGTTCAACTAAAATGCCGGCTCGCAACTTTTTATCGGCGATTGACTCTTTAATAATGGAAACAGCCGTTCCCCCGAGAGTGGTTGTTTATGGTGTTTCAGGGTTGTTTAGTGCCACCCTCGGGCTCCTCACGGTCTCCTCTCGGCGGACTACGGCGGTTCAGCCGCCCTCGTGCACCGAGAGGGCACAGGTGCTTATTAGGGTTTAGAGGCTTATAAACCTTATAGCCCTGAAGAGGCTCGAACAACCCTAACCCACCCTGCTAACGGAGACAGCCCACATCATGCCACTTAGGCGGCTCTACACCCACAAGTCTAAGAGCGGCTTTGAGTGAGAGCTCTACAGCTTCTTGAGATTGCCTAACAACATATGGGTAGTTACCGCCCTCGAGGGCTTCGTTGGCGTGTCTAAGTCTTTCACGTGCCTGTCTAAGGTACGCTTTAGCCATCGTAACGTTGTTCATATCTCTATGACCTCTCCTGGCTTGTAGTCTCTCTTCAACACCCAGTACCAGGATCTACCGATCCTCTTCCTCTCAGCACCTAGAGCTTTAAGCTTACTGGCTAGGTCGTCTAGTATAGACTTGAAGAACCAGCCTTCATCGTACACGATCACGGCGTCGATCACCATGTCTAGGTAGATCGGTCTATGCCTTCTAGCCTCTTCGACGGTTAGGATTATTGGTGAGAAGTCGACACAGTAACCTCGACTCCACAGCTCCTCTACAATGGGCTCGATGAGCCTTTCAGCCTCTTCGAAGAGCTCTAGTCTCTTAAACCTAGGCCTTGGGAGGTCTCGCCCAACGATCAATAGGTCAACATCGCTATCCCTTCTAGCTTCACCACGGGCTACAGATCCAAAGACGACTAGTGAGACGAGCCTCTTACTCCACACTTTGAGTAGAGCTTCGAGTAGGCTACGAACGAGCGTCCTATAAGGCTCGTTTAAGTGCTCAACACCAACTCTATAACTTGGAAACGTGCTCATAGACCACCATCATGTTTAGTGGTCGAGAACGACTAATATAAGGGCGGCTCGCAGCCTCTCACCGCGCGATCAACCGCCCTTACACCTTTTAGTCTAAAGCCCTCACTTGTGTTGATCAAGCTGGCACTCCTACGGGGAACACGTAGAGGACTATGTAGTCCTCTCCAAGTCCTATCAACTTAGCGATCTCCTCGTCGTAGAAGGCCCCAATGGCGACCGTGCCTAGACCCATCTCGGTCGCAGCTAGGTATATGTTTTGCCCTACGTGGCCGGCCTCCATGTATATGTACCTAAACCCCCTCTCACCATACCAGTCTGTAGTCTTCCTGTACTTGGCCACTATGACTATGTTTACAGGGGCCTCTCTAACCCACCTCTGATCTAGAGAGGCTGATGCCAGCTCCCTAGAGTAGTCCCCCGTCTTGATGACTACTAGCTCGTGTCTCTCTTCATCGTACCTATAGATCCCCGGTGCTAGCCCAGCAACGTCTCTTACAAACACGTAGACCTCAATAGGGTATGTGGCGCCAGCTGATGGAACAACCCTACGCCTCCTATCTACAAGCCCATATGTCGCCCAGAGCAACCTTGATAGCTGATGTAGTGTCAACGGCTCTTTCTTATACCTCCTAACGCTCCTCCTCTTAAAGAGGAGCTGGTAGAGTGGTGTAGACTTATCTGGCTCTGGAAGGCTTACTCGCTCCAAGGTGTCACCGTGAACAGATAAGTGTAAGGCTAGGATATAAAGCTGGCGCTCTATGTGAGATCATCAGGGGACCTCTCTTGAAGGGGTTCAAGATACTATTGTCAGATGTTTTGTCTAGTAAAGCTGTAGAGAACCTAGAGCGCTTCGTTGAGCTGGTGTCAAAGGCTTCTGAGAATTTTAGTGAAGCGTTGAAGCTACTGAACGATATCAAGGTAGGTGAAGCGCGAGAGCGTTTTACCCAAACCGTTAGGCTACTAGAGGAGTCAGCTAAGGTCAGAGCGCTGGTAGAGGAGGAGGTAGCTAACACCAGCCTAGACCCTGGGTTTAAAGAGGAGCTGCTCAGCTTGATCACCCTAATAGACGACGTTAGAGACCTGGTCAAGGAAGCTTCGAGAGAGTTCACCATACTCCCCTTCCTCGAGATACCAGTCCCGATGAGAGAGGGGCTCTTGAAGCTGACGAGAACCGTCTCAGCGATGATCAACACGCTCTCCGGGCTAATCAAGGCCCTCCTCGTAGGCGACTACAAGAAGGTAGATGAGGCGCTAGGCGAGATCATCAGGCTCGAAGAGGAGGCAGACGAAGAGGAGCTCGAGAACAGGTCGCTACTTCTATCACTAAGCGATAGGCTCAAACCCCCTGCGATACAATTGCTAATACACGACTTAAACGCCATACTCGAGAACACTGCAGACGCGTGCACGAGGGCGGCTCGTAGAGCTAAGCTCCTAATAGTAGCGTGGCTGGGGTAAACACGGGCTCATAAGAGCCTTTTAAACACAACCATCAACGCTCTAGACCCAAGCTTAGGCGCTTAGAAGCGCTGTTGAGGATCTTGCAACTAACTGCAACTCCTACAGCTAGTAGAGATAGCCATAGAGGTAACGCTAGTGTGAAGTCTATGTCTGGAACGTAGCTGGGTTTGAGAACGTAGAAATAGGCGGTCCCCACTACGTAGTATAGTGTCATTGAGATGTAAGTAGCTACGCATACACCAAGCTTCGTCAACTTAGATATTAGTGCACTTAAAACCATCGAGACCAATATGGGGGCGGCAACTGGCAGTATAGCGAGTGCTAGCTGATTTTCGCTAATAGCGCCTAGACCGAAAGGGCCCCACCAGGCAATAGTGGAGATGCAGAGCCCTAGACTTGTTAAGATATCTCGAGTTAGAAGTAGTGTTAATACAAAGAGAGCGGCTATGGCAACGCTATAGGATAAGAGTACATTTGCCTCAGCACGCATGACACGGTTCAAAGTGGATCGCACCTCAAGCACATTTATATCACTTTAATTACAGGCTATTAAATAAACACGCCTCGTTCATCAAGGTGCTCTCTACGTGGTTAAAGGCGTGAACGGTAACGCTAGGTATAGCGCGAGGTAAGTTGGTGTAAACGGTATCAATGTACTTCCAAACGAGATGCTACTACGCGTATAGCGGTGACCGGGCTCACACGCGTCTCATCGCTAATAGAGCTCTATTTTACACAACTTTCATGCCCTGAAGATAGCATTGTTTTTAACTCGGCGTCGCCTCAATGTAGCTCGTGGTTTGGAGGGCTCTCTATGTATAGGCTTCTCTACCCGCTCAGGACTTACCTCGTGGTTTCTGGTAGGCTGGGTGAAGAGGTCAACGTCATGGCTGCCGACTGGGTCACAGTTGTCTCTGCGAGGCCTTTCATGGTGGCTGTGGCTATAGCTCCCAGTAGGTATACCTACAAGCTCGTTAAGAGGTATGGAGAGTTCGTGATCAGCGTGCCAGGAGTCGAGCTGTTAGACGACGTCTGGATCGTGGGGTCTGAGAGCGGCCCTTCAAAGTTGGCGAAGACGAAGTTGAAGCTGAGAAAGGGTAGCGTCGTTAACACCCCGATAGTCGAGAACGCTCTCGCGAATCTAGAGTGTAGAGTCATAGGTGAACACCCCTACGGGGACCACGTCGTGTTCGTCGGCGAAGTGGTCGCTACACACTATGATCCCAGAGCCTTCAAGGAGGGAGAGCCAGTCCTCACAGCGGGGTTTCTAGCTCACATAGCTTGGAACAAGTTCACCACCTTCAAAGGCGAGGTCGTAAGGCCGAAGACTAGCCAGCGATCTTAGAGCACCACTCAGCCGACTGTTTAGTCATCACGTCTCAGCCACTGGCGGTCTCAGCACACTCAACTAGAGTTATTGTTGAGACATCTAAAAACCACATCTACCTACGAGTACAGCAGCTATTCATATAGAGACGTATAAACAAATATATGCTTCCACATACATAAGCTACCCCGGGGGTTCAGGCTTGAAGCCAGACTACTTCAAGTTCGCTTCGAGTAGAGTAAACCTCGTCGAGCCCAGTCCTATAAGGGAGATGGTCTCTAAGATAGCTAAGAAGTCTCGTGAAACTAGAGTTATTAGCTTCGCAGCTGGAGACCCAGATCCAGACGTCATACCGAGAAAGCTATACGCTGATCTAGCTAAGAGCGTGTTTGAAACTGAGAGGAGGTCTGTAATATACTCGCCTACAGAGGGCATACCAGAGCTTAGAGAAGAGCTCGCGAGGTTTATGGAGAGGTATGGAGGGGTTTCAGCTAGGCCAGACGAGATCATCGTCACGCTCGGCGGGTCTCAGGCTATAGACCTGATTGGTAAGCTACTGCTAGAACCTGGAGACATAGTGTTAACAGAGAACCCCTCTTACGTCAACACCCTCCTCGTGTGGAGGCAGTATGGTGTGAGGCTCATAGGCATATCAATGGACGATGATGGCATGAAAACAGACGAGCTAGAGGCCATGCTTAAGAGGTTGAAGGGCGAAGGCAAGTTCCCGAAGCTGGTATACACGATCCCAACTGGGCAGAACCCGACTGGCATAACCATGAGCTCCGAGAGGAGGAAGCACCTTCTCGAGATCGCATCTACGTTTGACCTACTAGTGGTTGAAGATGGAGCGTATGAGCACCTCGTCTACGAGCCCATGGAGTTGAAGCCGTTGAAGTCCATGGATAGAGAGGGGAGAGTCATATACGTTGGAAGCTTCAGCAAGGTTCTAGGTACTGGGCTAAGGGTTGGTTGGCTACACCTACCAGGAGAGCTCGTAGAGGTCTTCAAAGCCGCCAAGGGCCCAGCAGATATGTGCCCGCCAGTCCCCTCGCAGTTCATAATCTACGAGGTCTTGAAGAGAGGGCTCTACGAGCAGATCAGAGATGAGGCGAGAAGAGCCTATAGGGAGAAGAGAGACCTCATGCTAAAAGCGATAGAGAAATACATGCCTGGCGTGAAGCACACAAGGCCTGTTGCAGGAATGTTTATATTCCTATGGCTACCAAGCCACATTAATGGGTGGAGATTAGCCGAGATCCTCCTCGAGAGGAGAGCCATAGCCACGATCCCTGGAGCACCCTTCTTCACAGACGGCTCGGGGCTAAACACGCTAAGACTAAACTTCTCAATGGCCCCCAAGGACATGATAGAGGCTGGCATTAAGGCTATAGCGGAAGAGGTCTCAGCATACAAGCCCTAGCCTTCTTTTTCTCTCTCAACCCCTCCACATACTGGGCAATTCGGGTTTCTAGAGATCTCGACAACTGTAAACTCCATTTTCAGCCCACTATACACTAGCAGCTTGTTTAGTGCTGGCTTGCCAACCCCTGTGAGGATCTTTATCGCCTCATTAGCCTCCAGCGCACCTAGCACAGCAGGTGTTGGCCCGATAACTGGGATTTTACCAGCCTCTGGAGGTTTCTTTGGGAGTATGCAGTTGAGACAGGGGGTTACCCCGGGGATTATGACCATGAGTTGACCGTAGAAGCCCTGGACGCCAGCGTGTATTAGTGGCTTTCTATGCTTTACGCAGACTCTATTGAGCGCGAACCTGGTCTCCCAGTTGTCTAGCGCGTCGATCGCCAGGTCGACCTCTCTGACGAGCTTGTCGAGGAGGTCCTCTGTAGCTCTCTCCTTAACCCCCTTCACACTGACGTTGGGGTTCAACCTAGTGAGCTTCTCAACGGCTACATCTACCTTCCACTTGCCAATATCGTGTGTATCGTAGAGGACCTGCCTATTGAGGTTGCTGAGCTCGACTACACCATCGTCGACCACAACTATCTCTCCGACCCCCGCAGCAGCTAGGTATAGTAGGACTACAGAGCCCAGCCCACCTGCACCAACAACTAGAACCTTCGACTTCTTCAACTTCAACTGCGCTTCAACGCCGAGCAACAGTATCTGTCTATCATACCTCTCTAGCTCCTCTGCTGTAAGCTCCACTCTAGAGTCACCAAGACGCTACTAGTGATTTAAGCCCAGCAAGTATAATATCTCTTGATGATGAAGCCTTGCCGCTAATGAACAGTGATAGGCGAACCCCTGACTGATACTACACTATCATGTCGATTAGGAGGGTAGACGAGACCTGTAGTGTAGAGACTAGGTAGAGTAGGATGTCTCTCTTCTTATGGAGCGTTAGCGGGGCTTCTGTGGCCACACCATATAGAGCTATAGCCTCTGCGTAGCTTCTCGCAGTGAAGAGCGATAAGATGACTAGTGGGAGGACCACTTTGTACAGCCTTTTACCACCGTACTTGAGCTTGATAGTCGTGAAAGCCTCAGACGTGTAGATGAGTGTAGTTGGCATTTGAAGGACTACGAGGCTCAGCAGTAGTGATGCTGTCTTCAACCTGAGCTTGTTGAGTATACTCCTCCACTCTCTCAAGCTTAGTAGTTGGAAGTATGAGGAGAAGGCTATGAACAACGTGAGAGCCCAGAGAGTTCCAGCGATAACGCTCATAGGGCTTGGTCTAAGCCATCCAAGTAGGTAGCCAGTCCACTGTATAGCCATGGCTATAGAGATGAACAGCGCAACGAGCGTGAGAGCTCTAAGAACGCTCCTAACCCCCTTAAAGTATGACAGCACCCCCAGCCCCACCACAAGGATCGTGGTTGAGGAGAGAGCGACGCCTACATCGTCACCTGCGCGTCCAGCTAGAATAGAGCTCGCTACTAGGAGCGTCGAGAAACATAGCCTAGACAGCGTGCTAAACCCCTCTAGCTTCTTAGAGTAGACGAAGAGTTGCGAGAACTCTCTAAGCGCCTGCGCCACGCTTGATCTCCTCGTAGATGCGGGCTGCTAACTCGATCGACCCGACACGATCGGCTCTAAGGGGCTTCAAGACCCCCTCATCGAGTTCGTATGCTCTCGACCATATGCCCGAGCCCACTGCGTCACTACTGCTAGTGGCGATCACAGCTGCGACGCCAGAGGACTTGAGGTGCTCTAGAAGCCTAAGCCTATCTACATACGTCAACCCCGAGAACGGCTCGTCGAGGAGGACTAAGTCTGCACCAGCAAGTCTCGATAAGGTCGTAGCGAGCTTCACCATTTGCCCATGGCTTAGGTTGAATGGTGACGCTTCTCTTGGTATTTTCAGCTCTTGAAGGGCTTTAGCACCAGCCTTTATGCAGTCGACGCCGCGCCCCCACGTCTTACAGATAGACTCCACCTCCTTCATCACCGTCTCCTCTGTGAAGAAGAGGGGGATGTTTTGAGGGACATACATGACTCTACAAGCTCTTGCAACTCTACCTTTCGTGGGTTTCAAGTAGCCCGCTATGATCTTTAGTAGCGTGGTCTTCCCAGAGCCGTTTCGACCATAAATAATGATCAGCTCGTCGCTAAACACGTCTAGGTCTACACCGCGAAGGACTGGCTTATCATAGCTGTGAGAGACCCCACGTAGACTCACCAAGACTCTACTACCACGTAGATGTGTGGCTTTAAGCTCGCTCCACCGCTCTAGATGCGCGTGCCTGATCGCGTCGCGCACAAGGTTTGTGACCTCTACGAGAACGCCTCTCTCGAGCAGGTAGACCCTATCAAACAACCTCAATATGGGTAGAAATCTGTGTTCAAAGACGACCACTGTCTTTCCAAGCTTCCTCAGTAGAGACAATATGTGTTTAAAGTCCTCGACGCCATGATCATCCATCCACATGAGGGGCTCATCGAAGAGCAGGAGCACGGGGTCTGCTACTAAAGCTCTAGCCACAGCCACTCTTCTAGCCTCTCCACCAGACAGCTCATAGAAGTACCTATCTAGTAGGTGCCAGATGTTCATAGTCTCCACAGCCCTCTCCACAGCCCTCTTGGCGTGGTTGGGGTCTCTATAGACCCTCAAGGCGTAGCTGTACAGCTCGTCTCTCGCAGTGTAATCTGTGAAGAACAGGTAGGGGTTTTGCCCAACAACGTGAACGAGGCGTTGAAGCTTCTCAGGGGTTACCTGGTCGAGGCGGACGCCGGCGATATAGACCTCTCCAGCCATCTCTCCCCTGTACAGAAGCGTTCCCAACCCTGTGATCGCTCTTATCAACGTGGTTTTGCCAGAACCTGTATCCCCGATCACTAAGACGTGCTCGCCTCTAGAGACCTCTAGCTCTACACCTTTCAAGACGTAGTCTCCACCGGGGTAGCGGAAGTAGAGGTTTTTGACAATGAGCACCTCGTTATTAGCGCTCATTTAACAAGACCTGATGACTTGAGCACTCTTAACACGATAACCGTGAGCAGGCATGCTGTCACAGCTAGTGTTGCGTTGAAGACTGCTATATGTGGCATTATCGAGATAGCCCATTTGTAAGCTTCTTCGTAGGTCTTCACCCACCTAGCCATTACGAGCCAGTGAGGAGCCACTAAGTAGTTTGCTAGAGACATGACGAGCACTCTAGAGACTATGCCCCCGATCGTTCCAACCACGACCCCCTTCCTAGCTAGACCCAGGCGCTTCAATGCAAGTACTAGTGGTAGCAATGTCGAGGTCTCTGCTAAGACCTTCATCGACATACCGATCGGCACTCCTGCAGGGTCTGGAGACATCAATACGTTAACGAGGAAGTAGACGAGCAACGAGGCTGGAAACGCTCTTAGAGACATGTACGCCAGTATAGCTAATGGCACTCCTGACAAGTCGTACTTGAGGAATGGAGCAGGTGGATATGGAATTTCAAACACTCTGAGCTTCAATACTACGGCTAACGCTGTTAAGCCAGACGCGTTCCACAGCGTCAAAGCCTTGTAGCTAATAGACTCGCCTCCCTTGCCGTACCCCTCCATTAGATCCACCCAGAAGGGGCGTAGATTGGAAGAGAGCTTATATATACCTTGGGGGCGTTAAGTTTATATACCGGTCCGGTCGAGAGTAAACATATTTTTCTCCCAATAATTGTTACTGGTGATTACAGTGGATCAACTGTTAGAGCTGTTGAAGTCTAGGAGGAGCATTAGGAGGTTTAAAAGAGAGAAACCACCCCTCGAGCTGGTCTTGAAGGCTATTGAGGTTGCACGGTACGCTCCAAGCGCCAAGAATAGCCAGCCGTGGAGGTTTATAATAGTAGATGATGAGGAGTTGAAGAACAAGCTGGCGAGCATTCACCCTGCAGCTGCACCTCTAAGAGAGGCTCCAATGGGGATCGTCGTGGCTTGTCACATTGATGAGTCTCCCGTCTCCTACATGCTTGACTGTGCAAACGCGACGGTATACCTACTTCTAGCGTTGCATGCTCTGGGTCTTGGAGCTGTCTGGATACAAACTCTTAGAAACGTCGAGGAGATCAGGGGGCTCGTTGGGCTCTCTAACAACGTAGTCCCAGTGGCGATCGTGGCTCTCGGCTACCCAGATGAAACACCACAGCCTAGACCCAGAAAGCCCCTAGAAGAGATCGTGTATTTCAATAGATATGGCGTGAAAATGCCTAGCAAGCCCAGGTAGGTCTAGTTAGAGACGCGCACTACAGGTATGGGTAGGTCTCTGGAAGTGGGAAGTAGCGCGTTACAACGACCTCGTCGCTTCTAAGTACAGAGGCTATCGAGAACAGCGCGAGAGCTATTGATAGCAAGCTCGCTATGGTTATTGGTGAAGCGTCGACGTTGAGCCCATCATACCTGAACTCTATCACCATTCTCTCTCCACGCCTAATAACGTTCCGCTCTACCACCACGCTCTCAGTATCCATCCTTCCAACACCATAGACTAGTACTCCATGCTCATCAAACCTAAACACCTCGATGTATAGGTCTACCGGGACCGTCACGCCCAGTATGGTGACGATGTAGCTACGCCTCGTATTAGAGACCTCTGAGGAAGCTAAGCTTGGGGTGTATAGGAGTGGAGCTAGCCTATTGACCGTTATCCTCACAATGCTGTTCTCTATTAGCGTTGTCGAGGCTACCTCTCTCTCTACGTAGACGTAGAAGTCCTCTTCGTAGCTCTCCCCACCTACGGGGGTTGCAGAGACTTTAGCGTAGTAGATGGGGGTCGAGTAGCTAGAGTACGCTGAGTACGCAAAGCCAGCCACTATCGCTAGTAGTAGTGCAATTAAAACCCCCTTAGCGAGAGCTCCGAGACCTTGATGCCTCGAAACTCTAATTCCAAGATAATCTTGTAAAATCCTCAAGACGTATTCGTAGTAGGCTGGTCGCTGAGCCCTCGGCTTGTACAAGTGTGGTATTAGGTAGAGCCCCATGACGAAGCCACCAACGTGTGCAAAGTACGCTACTCCCCCTAGTCTCAGGTAGCCGTAGATCACCTGTTGAGCGAACCAGAATAGTAGAAAAGCGTAAGCTGGCGCTGTAAAGCACACAGGCATGAAGAACATGAATAGACATAAAGAGAGGCTTGTATGTGGGAATAAGAGTAGATACGCTCCTAGAATGCCGCTGATAGCTCCAGACGCTCCAACAGCTGGTATTGTCAGTGCTGAGTACCCACCAATGGGTATGAAAGACGTGTGGAACAGAATAGCTGCGAGGCTGGACAAGAGGTATAAGGCTACGTATCTACCATGACCTAGGATCTTCTCGACTCTAGAGCCGAAGGTCCACAGGAAGTACATGTTGAAGAATATGTGGATTATATCAGCATGTATAAACATGCTCGTAAAAGCTGTAAACAAGGCTCTAGCGGGGTCTGTCAAGAGATAGCTTGGTCTAAACCCATAGCTACGTATATAGTGTGGCGCTGTCTCTACGAGGAATGTAGGTAGAGAGGTGTAGATGTAAACGGCGACATTGATAGCGACGAGAATAGCAGTCACAATAGGCCTTCTACTCTCCCCTATGGGGCCGCCGGGTATGGGTGTTAGCATTTCTCAGCACACCACTTTCTAGGTGGCTATTGCACTAATGACTAAACCTTACTAAAATACCTTTAGCTCCATAACGCGTAATGCACTTAACTGGTCGCTTATCTATATAGGGTCTCTTTCAATCTATATAGACTAGGGAGTGGGTTGAAGCGCCATGTGAGAAGACTACAATTCACCGGTAGATCTACCTACATAGTTTCACTACCCAAGAGCTGGGTTGTTGAACAAGGGCTAAAGCAGGGTAGTGCTGTCTTAGTCGAGGAGCTTGGTGATAAACTACTCATCCGCCCACTGAGAAGAGCGGAGGAGCTGAAACAGCGCAGTATAACTATAAATGTTAATACGTCAATGAGCCTAGAAGCCGTTGTTAGGAGGATAATTGGAGGCTACGTTATGGGTTACGATCAAGTGATCGTCAAGTCCTTTAGCCGCATAGAGCCCGGGCTTAGAAACACTATAAGAGAGCTGATCGTCGGTAGGTTGCTCGGAGTAGAGGTGGTGTATGAAGATGAGCGTGAAATAAGACTACAAGTGCTACTAAGTCCAAGTACTATACCCCTAATAGATGTCCTCAAGAGGCTCTCTCGAGTTGTACACTCAGTTCTCGAAGACGCTTGTTTGATCCTCTCTCGGACTGGACCGCCCCCCGACGAGGTGATCAAGGAAGATGATAGTATTGATAGAGTCTACTTCTACGCTATAAGGATGATAAATCTAGTTGCAGAGGGCTATGCAGAGCTGAGAGAGTTACATAGCGTAAAAGAGCTCTTGGTGTTTAGAGCCTTCTCTAAGCTTTTAGAGAGGATAGGTGATCACAGCGTAAACATCGCGAAATACGCTCATCAAATTATCGATAACGAGGCACTGTGTAAGAAGACCCGCGAGTTGTGTATGATGTCTCTAGAGGCATACACTAAAGCGGTCGACTCGTTCTTTAATAGAGACCCGAATGGTGTTGAAGAGGTCGCATTTTTAACCAAGAAGCTTGTAGATGATGAAGAGAGGTTTATTAGCCAGGTGGCTGGGTCTCTCGAGGCGAAGAGTCTTATAGCGCTGAGAGCTGTGCTCGAGAGTGTAAGGAGGATCTCAGAGTACTCAAGAGATATAGCTGAGCTAGCACTGGATCTGAGCTTAGAGAGCCAAGAGGGGGTAGCTAAGAGCTAGCGCTCGATCGCACGCCTTGACAACTTTAAGGTATCGAACTTCCTCTTAACAGCGACTATGGCGACTCCGATCGTTAGAGTGGCAAGCGAGATCACCACGGGCCAGAGCCTAATCCCCCACGGGGTGTAGTTCAAGATCAAGCCAACTAGAGGTACAACAGCTAGCGATAACCCTATTGATAGTGCAACCCGTTCAAGTGGCTTGAGATCCCGCTCTCTCGGGTAGAGAGCTTCTACTATCACATATCCAGGTAGGAGTAGGACGTAGAGAGTTCCAAGAAAGTACCTGAGCGGGAGGAGGGGGCTGGCGGATTCGGAGAGATACACGAGCGCCACGGTCGATATCGTGATCGACAGCACAGTCCAAAACCATAGAGAGTAATCAAGTCTAAACACGTACTCTATAGCAGTCTTCGGGGGCTGTGGATCTACGAGCTTGATATCCCCCCTTGACACTTTCTCGTATACCTCTCTAAGGGATTGGTAAAGGCTCTTCCTCTTCAAGCTCCTCACGTACTCTTCGAGTGTGAGCTCTCTAGACATAGCTACACACTCACCACATCGATGTATAGGTGGTTCCAAACGCCTGTGTAAACCCAGCTAGAAGATGCGTGGTCGTACGTCCAGAGCTCGAAGACTAGCGCCACCCGCCCACGCGTCCAGGGATCGTAGACGACGACGTCGACGAGCACAGTCTTGTTCTCTCCATGAGCTAGCACCAGCCTCCACTCAGAGACAACGGGCTCTGGAGAGGGGGAGTCTTTAGATGGGAGGGTCTCGTTGTATGCTAGTTTGTAGACGACTTTATAGTAGGTAGGCTTCCCCATGTAGTTGGCGACGTATATGCACAGCCTCAATAGCGAGTTGTTAATCGCGATCTTTGGGTAGTCTCCTATCTTACACTCCTCGTTGAGTAGCCCGAGAGCGCTGAAGGGTTCTGGGTTTTCTGGTTTTAAAACGAGAGCTACACCCAGCGCGGAGGATATGATCGACACAGCTAGTATCACAGCGAAGACCTCTTCATCTAGGATCATCACTACCGCCTCACAAGCCACCTCCTCCTAGTCTTAAACCACAGGTGGAGGTAGACTCTGGGAAGTAGCTGGTAGACCAGTATGGGTATAGAGGCTACCCCCGCAATAGTCAACCCCTTGGATAGCACGACAAGCCTGTAGACCTCGCCTGCCGTAGCCTCTAGCTCGCTTAGTACCGAGATAGCCTCGTTCACGGCTCTTTCAGCGCTCTCGATATCCCCCCTCTCGTAGGCGGCGATCGCCTCATCTAGCCTGACAAGCACTGGCGTTACATTCACGCCTTTAGCGTCTAGTTCACTAAGCTTATGAACGAGGTCTCCGACAACTTTGTCGAGTTGATCTAGCTCTGGGCCCGGGTTGGTGGCAACTAGAGGTGTAGCTACCAGCAACAGTAGCGCTAGCAGCGACGTTAACGATAGCAACCTAGATACGTACACGACGTTCAAGCCTCGCGCACTTTTCACTATTAATGGCCCGGGCTTATAACTGGTACTTCGTAGTTGAAACGACAAAGCCGAGGCTTCGAAGAGCATCAGCGACTAGAGCGTACTTGTAGGCGTGAGCCTTTGAGTGTATGAGCACGACGTGCTTTCTCTCTCCAACCCTCGTCTTGATCAATTCTGCGATGGCTAGCCCAAGAGCTCTATAGTACTCTTCGAGCTCCCTGATAAAGCCTCTAGAAGACCCTAGAACCACCCGCCTCTCCCTCCTCCAGCTCTCGTAGTCGTAGAGTGGGGTGACCAAGCCTTTCAAGGCGAGCGTGTTTAGAGCTGCAAGGACGTCGACCACCTTGCCACTAAAGTAGTACACCACGTTGCCTGGGGGCTTCACGAAGAGGTGTACCTCCTGTAGCACCTCACCCCTCTCAACGCCGCGTAGTAGCTTAGCGTAGAGCGCAGTTAAAACCACGTCTAGGTCTGCGTGGCTTGTACAGATAAGGTCTGCGAAGAACACGCTAACCCCTCCTCCACCACCCCTCTCGCTCTCCTCGGATTGAAACACCTTGACGAAGAGCTCTTCGATGTCATCTCTCCTCAAACTCTTCTTCCAGTGGATCATCTTGAGGCTATCGCCAGGCTCAAACTCTCTAACCCCCGCGTACTCGCCCACGAGGCTTTTAGCCTTGATCCTCGAGATATAAGCTCGCACGCTCCTCATCAACTCTGTAGCGATGCGGTGCCAAATAGTGATCTCATGGGGTGTCAAAGCCTGTGAAGCCTCAACAGCGACTTCGCCCCTCTCCTCTCTTTCACGACGAGAGGGGGGCACGACACCTATACTAGTGGTAGAGCCTTCAATCGATGCGCCTAGAGATGCGAGCCCATACAGCCCGTGACCTCCAACACCTGGAGCCTCAACACCAGGTGTACCTCCCACGCCACTGGGGCTAACCTCGTATCTCACTACTCTAGGGATCGTGAGATACTCGGCATACTTTCTAAGAACATGCTCGGCTCTCTTAATCATAACTGCGGCCCTTGGTATAGCGTTAAACGTCAAGTTGAAGGGGCCGTGAGAGAGCTTTGCAAGCCCCTTAAAGTGCTCCACGTAGACTACGACTGCGACGCTGACTTGACCCACGTGCTCAGCCGCCTTCTCGAGGACAACGTTGACCTCTCTGGCTGGGCCTCCTCGGTGAACAACCGTATCGCCCTCGAACACCTCGTAGTATATGGGGACGGGCGACTCTATAGAGACCTTGTACTTAGCGTAGTCGCCTAGATGTACGAGGCGCTCGACTTCGCGGACTTCTACCTTCGCTCTCCCCAAGTCTACAGCTGCTTTCAAAGCTAGTAGGGCTGTAGATGCTGCGATCGCCACGGCGCATATGATTGAGTGTGGCTTAACGATGTAGATAGGTGTGAACGCGACGAGACAAGCAACTACGACCTTGGGGAACTCTCTCCTAGAAACTACGTACTGAAGTGTCAAGCCTAGAGTGGAGATCACCACAGCCATCACGACGTTGACGACCTCTTGTTCGATGTATAGCGATGAGAAAGCTAGCGTTAGAGGCAACATAAACCCCGCCTCGACCAGCGCGTAGATCGCTGGGAAAAACATTAAGATGATAAAGGTCACGTTCAACTCTACACTGCTAACTATGCGGGTTGCGATAGCTAAGGTCGTGGTAGCTACGAGCGCGATCCTTAAGTACCTAACCCCCTCTGATCTGCTTGACGACATATACAGCCACCATGATCGAGAGGAGCGTTGTAGCTACTACGTAGTAGGGTGAAATACCGCGAGGTGTGTAGAGGAGGATCTTAAAGTAGAGCACTAGCTCCTCCTGAACCCACGCTTGGTACACCAGTATCTTACGGCCAGAGGCTAGCTCACGAAGTAGCTTTGAGTTGTAGTCATACAGGTTGTTTGTGAAAACCCCTCTAGCTGTGAATACGTATATGAGCCCATCGCCAAGGCGCAAGATGTACGCTACAGGCAAGACTCCCAGAGGCTCTCCAACATCGTATAGCTCGTTAGGAACCTCGTCTATGAAGGCTAGCGGGCCTGTATACCCATACGGCTCGAGCGCTACATCTCCACGAGCGGGCTCCACGCTAATAGAGTACGGAGAGTAGATATAGAAGGGAGCGGCCTCGCCCCCTTCGAGATACGCTACAACAACCCTTTCGCGGGCGGTGTTGAGCGGGTTGAATACCTCTCCACGGTAGTGAGCGACGATGCCGAGGTCTTCGAGGTATCCTACAACGAACTCCGGAGGCCCGTAGAGGACGAGAGACGCCCCGCTCTCAACACACCTATTGATCGGGGCTAGGTACTTAGGGTCTACTCTGCGAGGCGCTGCGGCCACGATCAACACGCCTTTGCACTCTACGTTGTCGAGCTCTCGCGTAGAGAGGATCCAGCTAGACTCTTCACCCAGCTTATAGTGCCCCAGATCGCCTTGATCGAGCACGTAGTAGTCAAGTCTAGTTGGCACAGCAAGGATGGTGGCGATCGAGGCGACGATGGCTAGTAGCATAGCTAGCAATATCCTACTGCTCTGACCCCTCAACAGCACTTAGAACCCCCTCGTAGATCTCCTCTGCCTCTTCGACGCTCTGCCTTCTAGGCGAGTACAGGTCTTTCTCGACGATCGACATGAACCTCTTCATCAGTCTCTTTACAAGCTCGCTCTTCACTAGTGGCTCTACAACCACGTAGAAGTGCTCTCGGAGAGTCTCGTGCACCTCGGGGAGTCTACCACCAAGCTTCTCAACTAGGTCGTAGTAGAGCTCAGCGACCTTCGAGCCTAGACCGAGCTTAAACGATATGAGCAACTCGCCAGCCTTCTTAACAGCCTCTCTAAGCCTCCTACCAACTCTCACCCCACCTGTCTTTAGGATGATGGTGAACACGCGCTCACGCTCTCTCAACGCTGTGATCGCCAGAAACCCAGCGACGATCAACGCCGTGAGAGACAAGGCGTTGACTACGATCACCCTCTCTCTATGCACGTAGGTGTCGTACCAGCCACGGGGGTCTTCAATAGAGACTTCAATATCTAAAGTAGCCACTGGTAGAGGTGTGAATATGGTGTACGTGTGCTCTTCAACGCCAGAGCTCTCTGCGACGAACGCCAGCGCGGACCCCTTGACTCTAACGTTGAGGCCTCGTTCGGTTTGAACGGCTATTTCAAACACTCCGGTGGCAGTTAGGTGTGTTTGTAGAGCTATAATGGAGACTCGCGGGTACCTAGGTAAGACCATGATCGACCTTTCAATACATTGTGGTAGGGTCTTACTGGTAGCGTTTACACATAGCTTCAACACACAGTAGCCTGGTGTGAAGTGGGGTCTATCCACCTCTAGCTCGATGAGCTGAGACCCATCTAGCTGTGTGAAGTTTGCAACCACGCTTTCGTTTACTCCACACTTGGCTAGTAACACCCCTCTCAGACCCCCGATCTCGCTGTGAATGGTGACGTTGACCTTCTCCCCTCTACTAACTACAGTGGGGGCGTCGAGAAGGATTTGAGGACGCTGGTATTGGACGCTTATAAACCTGTAGGCTTTAACATGTGCTTCGCCACAGGCGGCTTCAACTTGAAGTAGAAACTTTGCTATACCCTCAGTCTTCACCACGTCCTCGACTTGATCAGCTGTGGGAGCCTTAACGAGAGCTATGCAGTCCTGAAGGGTGCAATTCAGGTCTACCCTGTTGATCAGGCGTAGACCGTGATATAGGCTAACCTCTCTCAATCTACACCCATCGGGGGCCTTGATGTTGAGCGCGATATAGTCGCCTGGCTCATACACGCGGTCTTCTACTTGGACCTCGAGTAAGTCGCTCCCAATAGACCTCATGGAGTCTAAAATGAGCTGTTTTAGCCTTAGTAGCTTAAGCTCTACTCTAGCCCTCATAGCGTGAGAGGATTCGGGGTCGTGACTACATGTTTGTAGAGACCTAGCATAGCTCGAGATGGCGTCTAGTCTCACTGTGAGCAAGTATAGCTCACTAAACGAGACTCTGCCAGTAGGTATGCGACTGAGCACATCGTAGTAGCTGATTATTGCTAGGTAAGACTCTCTATGGAGCTGAGCAACTCTAGGTGAGATAGGCACTTCGAGGAGCATTCTCGAGAGTTCAAGTCCGCGCGAGTCTGCGACTAGAGCGTAGTCTACCACTTTCTCAAGGACTGCTAGGAGGTATGCGCAGTCCTCTACAGTGTAGCTGGCGGCGACAGCTTCACGGAAGATCGCGAGGAGTACGATAAGAGCGATCGCGAGCCAGGCCCCCGCGAGCTTGGTCATCAACCTACTAACACCTCGTAGACTCTAAAAACCACTATGATCAAGAAGAGGGCGAGCAAGAAGGCGTTTAGAGCTCTAACAACAACACCACTAACTCCTGGGCGCACTAGCGCGTATGAGACGTAGTAGGCGAGGATATTTAGCGAAACGTAGAGGTCTACTCTCTTCTCTCCAAGCAAGCAGAGAGAGGCGGTAGACAAGATCACGAGCACGGTATACAGCGTGGTGAAGAGCTCAAGCTCCCTCTTCAACCCTCTCAACCTTAGCCACGATAACAACCTCTTCGAGAGAGTGCCTCTTATCGACAAGCCTGATCGCGGCGCTCTTCGTGACTTCAGCGAGAGCTGGCAGTGTGAAGAGGACGTAGGGGTCTACAGGGAACCTACTAAACTCGACCATGTGCCTAGCAGGGGAGATGAGGCGAACCCTGTACACTCCCCCTTCAAGCTCCACTCTCAAAGACTTGCAAAGCCCGAGCTCGTCGACGAGGAGAGACCAGAGGGCTGTCTCGAGGTCCTCGCTCGCCCCGCTCTCCTCTATCTCTAGCTCGCGACCTCTAAACCACGCTGTATCCACCGGGATAGCTAGGTATGGAGAGCCAGAGGCGAAGCCGATGCCGGGGTCTACGTCTCCTGGACAAGGCGCCTTAGACAAAACCACTAGTAGCGCATCCCTCTTCCTAACCACGCATATGTTCGAGTCTAGCAAGTCGAGGTCTTCTATGGTGCTCGTAGTCGTGTACACTAGAGTCCTAGTGTAGCTTAGTATTGACTGTGGAGTCTCGGGGGCCGCTCCACCATACGCTACGAGGACGCCTCCAAGTACTGCGAGCGATGCTGCCACCCCTACAAGTCCACTCTCGCCGACGAGCGCTCCATAAGTGGCGAGTAGGAGCGAGCCTACAAGCACGTTTATACCTAAGATCACCAGTCTGCTGATCACGCGTAGACCACCAACGGCCTGATAATTAGGTCAAACGATAACACAGCCCTCGAAGCCCTCAGCTTGCCAAGAGCCATTGTGACGTTTCTCACAACATGTAGAAGGGTTAAGAGGAGCAAAGCCACCCCGTTGATGTCTGGGGCGAGGAGGGTGTAGGTCGCGGTAAACAGCAAGAGCGGCTTGGTGAATCTGAGTAGAGCTCTCTTCTCACCTACAAGCAAGACGCTAGATGCTACAGCGTCTAGAAGGCCGAGCACTAGGAGTTTGAGCGGGTCTTGGAGGCGAAGAGCAAGCCCTATTAAGAGGCCGGCGAGCAGGGCTAGCGGTGTATACACCCCGAGTAGAGCTCTAACGTTCTCGTTACCGAAGTGTAAAGTCACTAGGGCGAGCAGTAGAGCGATCATGTAGGAGTCCTCGACTAGAGACAGGTTCAATCCAAACAGTGTAGAGACAAGCCTAGTGGTGTAGGCGCCAAGGGCTAGAACGCTGTAGATGAGCAAGAGGTGTCCATGTACATAGCGCCTCACGTGTATAGCGGTGATGTTGACTAGTAGGAACGAGGCGGCTAAAGCAACATATAGAGTTAGAGTTGTCCCTCCAATCACCCTCCACGTGATCGATAGAGCTACTAGGGCGACTACGACGAGGATATCTACACGCCTACTTAGGGACTGGGACATTTCTAAGCGCCTCCTCTACGATGCTGTCTTTTGTAACCCCTTCTAGCTCGTACTCCTCTTTCAACCTAAACCTGTGGAGTACGACTGGCTTGAACGCCCGCTTAACGTCGTCGGGTATAACGTAGTCTCTACCATCAATGATAGCTAAGACCCGGCTAACACCAAGTAGGTGAACGGTCGCTCTGTGAGATGGCCCGTAGAGTACAGTCTTATGGTATCTAACGTAGTTGACTAGTCTCGCTATGTACTCGAGGACGTGGTCACTAACATATACGAGTCTGGGTATCTTTAGAGTGATCTCGAGGACCCTAGCGGGGGTTGTAACCTGCTCGGCTGGAACCGTCAATATGTAGTCAGCTTTCTTCACGATCTCGACCTCCTCCTCGGGTGGATTGTAGTAGCTAGAGACCGAGACTGCGAATCGATCTAGGAGGGTCTCCATGACCTCGAACGCCCCTCTAGTGTAGGCTACTGGGATCTGGGTGGCTATCACCATAAACGGCCGCTCTAACTTATACGTGACACCGTCGATCGTGACTTGGAACTCCTGCATAGCCTCTAAGAGAGCTGCCTGTGACCTCGTCGGCGTCCTATTCAACTCGTCATATAGGAGTATGTTTGTGAAGATAGGCCCCTTAACGAGAACCCTCTCGCCACTAGGTCTATATAGGTGGAAGCCTATGATATCGCTTGGAAGGATATCTGGGTGCCCCTGTACTCTAGCATATGTACCACCAATAACCTTAGCCAGGGTCTTAGCTAGTAGAGTCTTTCCGGTTCCGGGGAACCCCTCGATCAACACATGGCCACCTGAGTACAAGGCGGCAACAGCGAGCTCCACTAGGTCTCTCTTACCAACGTAGACTTTAGACACAGCCTCTAAGACCCTCTTGATCTCCTCTACGACCTCGTCGAACTCAGACCTGGAACGCTCTTGCACGATCTTCACCTAGTTCGAGAGCGCCTAGCAACGTATAGGCTGACTAAAGCTGAGTAAGCAACTAGCACGCTAACCATGAAAACGGCGATCCAGGATAATATCTTTACAACGTCTTCGTAAACCCTGAGAGAGCTGCCGGAACCCCCTCTATGCGTAATTAACTGCGTCAACGACTCTCTAAGAGCTGTGAAGGCTTCGACATGGTCTCCTGGGGCTATGAGCGACACTCTAGTGTACACTCTACGAGACCCGCCCGGGTACTCTAGCTCTACTGGGATGATCGTGTATGCTAGAACAACTCTCCACGCGCCTCTCTCGATCACTATATAGGTGACCTTTGTAGCCCCAATATTCTCAGACCACGATCGAACGACATTATAACCTTGAAGCGTTAAGCAGAGTTGCCACGTGTGTAACCTCGCAGTGGTATCTACGACCTCTAAAAACCCGGTGAACAAGCCCTGCTCAGTATAGGTATGCACTCTGTACACAGCTAGAGCCCCTAGAACCCTAGTTAAAAAGGCGTCGTAGCTCACTATCGAGACTCTAAACGCCTCTGTAGATATGGCGTTGGCTGGGTTTTTAATGAAGTCTTCAACACTACTCGCTCTCACCCTAACCACTACGCCTCCCGTGGCTACATCTAGATCAACTGTAGTGTAGGTGATGGCGCTGGCTAGAGCTGTCGAGAATATAAGGGCTAGAGCGAGAAGGCCTGCAACGTATTCCCAAGTTGCATCTTGTAGGCTCTTCGCCAAGGATCTAGAGTGATATGGTGGAAACTTACAGAGCTTATTAACGAGCGTGAACGCTATTACTACCGATACTGCGGAGTATACTAGTGAAGGTGTGTAGTGAAATAGAGCGTAGGCGCTGTCAGGACCGAGAGTTGTAGTTGCATAAACGACTAATAAGACTCTCACGATGTTCCCCACGATCCCCACTACTAGGGCTATAGAGGTTGAGGTTAGGACTACAGCTAGCTTTTTCTTGGGTCTATCAGCGCTAAAAGAAACCACATATGCCAAGATCGGTACGATAGCCAAGATAGAGCTTAGGGTGATCACCCCTGTGCACGCGGCTTCAATGCTGAGTAGCACTTGTTCTCCACTCGGTGCTGCTACCTTAATTTGCGTGAAGCCTGGAGACTCTACAACTTCAACCCCTAGCAGAAAGCCAACGAGCCTACCAATATACCTCGAGAGAATTGGTGTAATAGAGTCTACGATACCAGGTGGTAGTGGAGTGAGTAGGGCGATAGATAGTACTGGTATGATGTCGCTTAGAGTGATCGGCTCGTAGATGAAAGCGATTAGAGCTATGTAGACAAGGGCGAAGCTTAACCCCTGAAGAGCCACCTTGTGCTCTAGGTCGATGTGTGAAGTGTAGTAGAGAGAGATAGCTAGCAAAGCGAGCGTTATAGAGAGGAGGATTTTACTAAACCTCACACCATACGATAAACCAACATACCTAAGCGACAAGTAATTGACTGTAAAGACCGTGAACAAGGAGGTGAGCAAGTAGCTATACTCCTCACTAGTAGCGAGGCTTAAAATGGACTCAAAGAACTCTCTATACACACTCTGCGCCAAGAGACCGATGACTAAGACTACTATTGTGTATCCAAGTGCAAGCTTAGACTTAGCCTCTGGGGATCCGTACAAGACCCCACGACCAACGCTCACGTTCTACGCCTCAAACCCTCATAGCCGCTTAGGCGTCGTACATGCCCTCACCTGGAGCTTTTCATCAACCTCTCTCTGCCAGCGCTTCTGATTTTCAACAACAACTCTCCAGTGACGCTCTCTGGTGGTACTCCAAGCCTCGCCAAGTCCTCTTCGAGGTCTAGCTCAGTGTAGATGCCCATCTCGTTCAGCCTCTTCCTAGCCTCCTCTAGGCTCCTAGTGTTCATGACCCTCTTAACGGGCTCGATCAGGTCTGCCACGACTCGAGAGTCTAAGTAGAAGGTCATAGTGTTAAATAGCGTTACCTCTACCACTCGCGAACCTCTCCTAACGTGGATGGGGCCTCTAAGCCCTCTGATAGCGTAGAGAGATATTCTCGAAGCCTCGCTATCAACGAACTCTAGTATCCTCTCGAGAACCTCAGCATCTCTTCCACACATAGCATACACACCGAGTAGCCCTCCTTTAAGTGCGACGTTGTCTATCCGGTCAAGGATGTACCTCTGCGACAACTCGCCATCACTGCCTGGAGAGTGTATCGCCAGAACCCCACTGAATCTAGAGATCGCAGCTAGGCCGACCCAGTCCGCAAGAGGGCTCCATAGGTCT
>Ga0080004_1114582_pt1 | contig 24633 bp, 38 predicted proteins | sample WasSprMetagenome_FD_69207 | JGI IMG/M metagenome (GOLD analysis project Ga0080004, IMG submission 69207) | Sulfidic aquatic microbial communities from Washburn Spring, Yellowstone National Park, USA - WS (SPADES assembly) (version 2) | ecosystem: Environmental > Aquatic > Thermal springs > Hot...
ATAGCGAAATTGCTGTATAGAAGTGGTCTTCCTCTCTCTTTCTTCCTCCCCTTGCGGGAGAACCATTTCCTTTCAACGTTTGGAGGTATATAAATCGTGAAATCTCCTCTTTGAACTAGCGAGTTATTATATTCTCTCCAATTAATCAATGCACATCCCATAAGTATCATCCATTATGAAGATAGATGTATTAGTGAAAATTGTCAAGATATTGGACTTATGCAACAAACCCCAGAGGGATAGATATCGCATCTAAACAATTATTATTTCCTCCCTTTCGATTCGAAAGAATCAGATTTTAATCCCGATTTTAATTTTGTCTATTTATTCATTCTTCATTTTCAAAAACCTTTACCCATACCATCAATGACAATCCACGCTATTGCTATTGTTATGTGGGAGAGGTGCCATTTTTGTCATTGCGAGCCTGAACGCTTAAGCGTTCAGGCGTGGCAATCTATTTCTTAAAAAAGAATAGATTAGCAAATTCATCTATAGGTCCTTGGATTGCTTGAAAACAAAATCGCCGCACCCCCGCTCGGTGGGCTTTGGTCTTGGAGATATTTTCTCATCCCCAATTATATCCTTTTCTCGATTTCTTAAAAAAGAGATTGCGAGGCTTTCCTTACGGAAAGCCTCGCAATGACAGTGAGTCCAATTGCCATTTTAAGGATGGGGCGACGGCACCTTTTCTGTCATTTGGAGCCTGACCGCTATGGGAGTCAGGCGTGGCAACCTCTATTTTTTAAAACATAGAAAGGTATTTAAATTGATAACTCATTTGCCAACCCTAAAATGTTGTTTTTAAGATATTCGGGGTTTATAATTTTATACTTGCGAAAGGATGAAGATATGAAGCTTTCAGAGGCTCCACCTGGCAAACTTGTCAAACTGTCCCTAATTGAAGCTGGGAGAGGAGTTTTCCTCAACCTTTCCCGCCTGGGAATATTTCAGGGAGACCTGTTAAGGGTTTTAGAATCCGCTCCCTTTAGAGGACCAGTCCTCATTGAACACATTCCAACGGGAGCGAAAATCGCCATCGGCAGGGGAATGGCGAGAAGGATAATTGTAGAACCAGTAGATGAAACCCCTTAGAATTGCCTTAGTCGGGCAACTGAACAGCGGAAAGAGCACCCTCTTCAATAACCTCGCAGGGTTCAAGACCCTTTCTGGCAACTTCCCCGGCACGACCGTCGGCTACACGATTAGCAGGACCCGCTTCTTGGGGAGGGAAGTAGAGCTCATAGACCTTCCAGGAATATATTCCCTCTCCTATTCAGATATAGCGGAGAAAGTAACGAGGGATTTCCTCTTAAAGGAAGATATTGATGTCATCATAAATGTAGTTGACGCTTCCGTTCTCTCGCGCTCCCTTGAATTAACCCTCCAGCTATTGGAATTGGAGCGACCACTTGTCCTCTGCCTCAATATGGTTGATGAGGCAAGAAGGAAGGGGATTTTGATAGACGAGGAGAAATTATCGGAGTTATTGGGGGTGCCGGTTGTATCAACAGTGGCTGTAAGAGGGATGGGGATAGTGGAGTTGATGTCAGCGGCTTTGCATAAAGCAAGAAAAGGGATTATCCCAAGATTTCATAAAGATGTTGAGGATGCCATCCTAACGGTTCAGGAAATCCTTCCCCCCAAAATCCTTGAAAAGCTATCCCTTCCCGCTCGCTTTCTCGCCATCCGCCTCCTGGAAGGGGAAGAGGAATATATTGAGGAAGTAAAGGAATGGGAGGGAGGAGAAAAAATATTGAGGGTTGTGAGGGAGAGAGCAGAGGAAATAGAACGGACGCATGGAGCTCCCTTTAGTTTTGTCCTTTCATCTGAAAGACACGCTCTATCCTTGAATATATTTGAGAAAGCTTGCAAGGTGGTTCATCCGCCTAAGGAACGAATAGATGATATATTGGACCGCTATGTAATGCATCCGATAGCTGGCTATTTCTTCCTTCTCCTTGTCCTTGGAATTGTCTTCCTTCTCGTCTTCAAGCTCGGCAACTTAATCGGTAGTTATGTCCTTCTCCCTTTTGAGGGTTTGACGAAAATCCTTCAACCCCTTAGCCAACGCTCTCTCTTTTTCTCTCTCCTTCAAGGATTGATTGAAGGAATAGCGGGGGGAATCGGGATAGTCTTACCTTATCTCGTTCCCCTTCTCTTCTTCATCTCCCTTCTCGAGGATGTAGGTTATCTTCCACGGGTAGCCTTCCTCCTTGATGGTCTCTTCCACCGCATAGGGCTTCACGGGAAATCCGTGATTCCCTTCGTTTTGGGTTATGGCTGTAATGTCCCCGCCCTCATTGCCACACGCATCCTTGATTCCCCAATAGATAGGTTAATCACGAGCCTTCTCGTCTCCTTCATCCCCTGCTCCGCCCGCTCGGTAGTGATTTTAGCCTTAGTTGGCGCCTATCTGGGGGCTCCCTTCGCCTTCGCCCTCTATTTCTTCAACCTGCTCATCGTGGCTCTCTTGGGGAAATTGCTGCGCGGTCTGTTTCCCGGCTCCCTTGAAGCATTCATTATGGATATACCGACATATAAGATGCCACCCCTTCGCTACATCGGAAAGAAGACATGGTTTCGCCTTTATGAATTCGTGGTCTTCGCCTGGCCGGTGATAATTTTCGCCAGCCTGATTATGAGCTTTTTGAGTTTCTATAGAATAGATAATTTTATAAATTCCCTGCTTTCTCCCTTAACTGTTGGGGCCTTGGGCTTGCCGAAAGTCGTGGGAACGACGCTTTTCTTCGGCATACTGAGAAAGGAGCTCACTCTTATACTTTTGACGAATGTTTTAGGGACGACGAATATTACAGCGGTTCTTTCCCACCTGCAGATATTGGTCTTCACGACCTTCGTCCTCTTTTATGTCCCCTGCGTCTCCTTCCTCGCCGTTATGTGGAGGGAGTTGGGAGCGAAATATACTTTCTATTCCTTCCTTCTTTCTCTCTTCGTCGCTACGCTGATTGCCTCTCTCCTTCGTTTATGCGGAACTTTCTGCTTCTAAAGTATGAGGGAAGCCATATGGCTTCCCTCATACCTACCTTAATCTTCTTTTAACTCCGATCAGAAATACACAGTGAGCATATAAGTATCGGAGCCGCGTCTCACCCAAATGTAAGCTCTTCCTATCTTCTTCGCCTCGGCTATGGCGCTGTTGAATTCCGAGACATTCCTCACTTTTTTGTCATTGACACGGTATACCACATCGCCTTCCCTTATTCCCGCGCTATAGAAAGGACTATCAACGCCTACCCTTGTCACGACAACACCCTCCTGGTCAGATGGGATGCGATACCTTTCCCTCAGCTGAGGAGTTATATTCTCCACCTTTATGCCCTCTTTTTCAGAGGAAGGCGAAGCCTCGGGGCTCTCCTCATAGGAACCGATTGTCACGGGAATCTTTATTTCTTTCTTATCCCTAATAACAGTGAGGGTTACCCTCGTGCCTGGGGAAGTGAAGGCGACGGTCTCAACCAAATCAGCATCCGTATGAATGGGCTTATTATCCACCCGAGTGATTATATCTCCCTCTTTTATTCCCGCTTTATCAGCTGGGGAATTGGGGATAACCTCCACAACTAACGCCCCTTCCCCTGCGCCATATACTGCCTTCATATCGGGAGTGACGCTTTGAATTTTCACTCCTAAGTAGCCGCGGGTGACCTTGCCCTTCTCAAGCTGTGGGAGGAGCTTCTTCGCTATATCAATTGGTATCGCAAAGCCAACGCCTACATTGAAGGCGCCGGGTGAGGCAATCGCTACATTTATCCCTATCACTTCTCCCTTTATATTCACGAGGGGACCGCCGCTGTTCCCGGGATTCAGAGCTGCATCGGTTTGAATTAAATTGAAGTAAGACTTCTCCTCCACGACCTGACTTCTGTTAAGCGCGGAGATAATGCCCAAAGTCATACTCTGCCCCACTCCGAAGGGATTGCCGAAGGCAGCAACGATCTGCCCAACTTGTAAGTTTGAAGATGTCCCCAAGACAACGGGTTGGAGGGGCTCGCCGGGATTTTCTATTTTAACGAGAGCGAGGTCGCTCCTCTCGTCCCTTCCCACAACCTTTCCTTTATAAGACGCACCGCTGTGGGTTATAACGGTTACCTGGTCAAATCCTTCCACCACATGGGCATTGGTTAGGACATAGCCATTGGAGCTGACGATGAATCCAGAGCCAAGCGTCCTCCTTCTATATACCTGCTCTCTGGGGAAAGAGGGGAATTGGAACCCCCGGAAAAAGCGTTGGAAGAAGGGATCGTTCTCAAATTCCTCAAAGGGAGAGGGCACAGTGACCTTCTCTGTCTTCTCCGCGCTTATGTTCACGACCGAGGGCTCCACCCTCTTGGCAATCTCCACAAGAGCGTTTTCAAATTCCTGCACCCCAGAGGGGATTTGGGGTCCGCTCTGTAGTTTGAGCGGATAAAAAACCAACAACCCAATTGTTGCTGCGAGGAGAACCATTAGAGCTATTCTCCAGCGCATAATTAATGCACCTCCTTTATAAATTTTAATGTTTTTCGCAAAATTTTGTCCTTTATCAGCAAGGCTCCATAATGACCACACCAAAGCCATTCGGCTTGAGGCTCTCCCATCGCCTTCCAGAGAGCATAAGAACAATTATAGGGTACAACAAAATCAAGCCTGCCGTTTATTAAAAGGACAGGGCGTGGAGGGATAAGATGAGCATATCTTAGGGGGTCCACATCCCAGAGCGAGGAAACCTCATCATTTGACCATTTAAAAGATTTCAGCGAGAGCAAGAGACTATGCCTGATAAGAAGAGACAAATTCCCACCGCCCATTATGAAGACCCCTTTCTCTATTCTTTGATCAACTCCCATCACTAAAGCCCCTACGATGGCTCCCAGACTTAACCCTACTATCGCCACGCCTTTCCCTTCGCACCAAATATCCAAGAATCTCTTCACATCATCCACGCTCTGGATTAATGTCTCACGCATAACGGATGGATTAGCGGTGAATCCCCAGCCCTTGCTCAATCCCGCTGGGCGGCGTTGGAGGTGATAGGGCAAAACTAATGCACCCGCCTCATAGCCCAACTGAGCGAATCTCCTGCATATCTCCTCCTCTAAATCAAGGTTCCTCGTTCCCAAGGTATGAAGAACCAACACTTTTCCCTTGGGATTGGGAGGAGAATAAAGGTAAACGAAAACCCTATTGTTCTCCTCCCATCTCGTTTCGATGGGACTGGGAAAATCAATTTGATAAATTGTGAAATCTTTCCTCTTGCTCAACATCTTTTTATTCACTTCCACTATCTCTTTCGGATACTGGAAAGGATTGGCATTCAATATAATAGACGCAAAAACAAGCAAAAAAGTTTTAACTAAAGCCTTTTTGCTCCCACAAACATATTTCGCCATTTGGGGTCATTTATGCTATCAATGCTGACCCCACCCCTTGAGCGAGCGGAGTGAATGAATAAACCGCTACCGATGTATATTCCCGTGTGGTCAATCCTCCCGTTTCTACTCGCGAAATATAAGCGGTCAGCTATTTGTAGCTGGTCGAGGGGAACGGCTCTGCCTACCCTGAACTGTTCCTCCGCTGTTCGGGGAAGGGCAATCCCATTGGAGGAAAAAACCCTCTGCACAAACCCTGAGCAATCCATCCCCCTTGAGGAAAGACCTCCCCATCTATAAGGAACACCCAAATAACTTAAGGCTGTTTTCACTATCTTTTGCTCAAGCGTGTCGTTTTTCGTATTAGAAAATTTATTGAGATTTCCGGGGATATGAAGGATTACATCGCTGACATAGGGAAGTTTTCTCGTATCATTTTTTCTTATCCATCCCAACGAACCGTCAATCATAATTACTCCAAGCCATTCGCCTTCTTCCTCTTTCACCGCAAGAAGCATATCCTTAGGGCACTTATAGTAAAGACGAGAACGAGTTGATGGAGAAGCGAAGACCTCCGCTCCTTCCCTCACAACGCTGACTACCCATATTTTCTGCTCCTCTTTTTTCTCCTCCTGGGGGAGCGTGAGTGTTATCACTAACCGCTCCCCCAAGGAGGTAGTTGCAAGGGAGGCGAGAAAGACGATGAGAAGTAAAGACAGTTTAACGCTTAGAGTATTGGAAGCCGCGCCTCGCCCTGTGGCGTCCATATTTCTTTCGCTCTTTAACCCTCGGGTCCCTTGTAAGTAGCCCCGCATCCTTCAACACCCCCCTAAAAGAGGGATTGACCTTGAGCAAAGCCCGAGCGATGCCGTGTCTAACAGCCTGGACCTGAGCGGAAATGCCTCCTCCTTCTGTCTTTGCCACTACACCATATTTGTCCAGTGTGTTGGTGAGAAGGAGCGGCTGCTGGAGCATTTTGCCCCATACTTCCCTCCCCCCCACGAATTCCTCCATAGGTTGATCGTTTATTATTATCTTCCCTCCACCACCGGGAATCAACCAGACCTTTGCGGTAGCGGTCTTCCTATGTCCCGTCGCATAATAATCCATTAAGAGCTTCTGCTCCATTTATTATCTACCTCCCTCAAGAGTGATTGGCACGGGATTCTGCGCCGCGTGAGGATGTTCGCTTCCCCGATATATCTTTAACCCCTTCAATCTCTTATCCCTTAAACGATTCTTGGGAAGCATTCCCCGCACGGCAAGATAAAGAACCCTCTCGGGGTTCTCGTCTAACATTTTTCTTAAACTCTTCTCTTTAAGACCACCCAGATAACCCGAATGCCAGCGATAGATTTTCTTATCCAGTTTCTTGCCCGTCACCCTTATCTTCTCCGCATTTATCACGATCACCCTATCCCCCACATCAAGGCTTGGTGTGTAGTAGGGCTTGTGCTTACCGATGAGAAGACGAGCTATAAAGGCAGCAAGCCGCCCAAGGGTTTGCCCTTGAGCATCGATCAAATACCATTTTCTCTCTATCTCTTCTTCTTTCGGTAGGTATGTTCGCATCCTTTATTCCTCCTTAAAATTCGTCATATTTTACTTTCCAAAGGAACAATCCCTGAGGAGCAACGGTTAGATTCAATGCGCTTATCTTACCTTCCAAGCATTCCTCCACAATAGAAGGGGGATATTTCCCCCTGCCGATTTGGAGGAGAAGCCCTACGATGTTGCGCACCATTCCCTTTAGAAAAGCGTTGGCTTCTAAGGTAAAAATAATTATATCGTGTTTTTTCTTTATGTCAAGGCGAATGAGGTGTCTCTTCGTTTTCGTTCGCTCGGATGTAAAAGCGGAGAAATTATGAACACCCTCCAACATCTTTCCCGCTTCTCTCATAGACTCCAAATCCAACTCCTCGGGAAGAATCAAGGCATAACGGGAGAGAAATGGGGAAATAACCGCTTTATTTATCAAGAAATATTTGTATATCCTGCTCTTGGCGTCAAAACGAGAATGAAAAGAAGCGTCCATCTCCCTTGACCATATGACCCTAATGGAAGATGGGAGGCGGTCATTGAGTATGCGAGGAAATTTCTCCACAGGGATAGAAGAGCTCGTGAGGAAATTTATCACCTGTCCTATAGCGTGAACTCCCGCATCTGTCCTGGAAGCGGCTATAACCCTTACTCTCTCGCCCGAGCAATTCGCCAGCTTTCCCTCTATCTCCCCCTGAATGGTTGGCAGACCTTTCTGCTTTTGAAAACCAGCGAAATCCGTCCCATCATAGCTTACCCCTAAAACGATGTTGCGCATAAAGAGAAGCTATCATTCCACGAGAGAGAGAAGGGCTATCTCGGCGTGGTCTCCTCTTCTATATCCCAATCTCGTTATCCTCAGATAACCGCCCTCCCTACCCTGCATCTTGGGAGCGATTTCCTCAAATAGGCGTTTGACCAGCGTCTCGTCTTGGAGGATGCGGAAAGCTCTCCTCCTTGCGGCTAAGCTATCTTCCTTCGCTAAGGTTATGAGCTTCTCCACAATCCTCCTTGCCTCCTTAGCCCTTTGGAGTGTTGTCTCTATTTTACCCCTCTTCACAACCTCTTTAGCCAAGGAGCGCAGGAGAGCCAATCTTTGGTCGGTAGGTTTTGAGAGTTTTCCGTAGCCTTTTCTGTGCTTCATTTTCTACCCTCCTCTTCAGCGAGAGACAAGCCCATCTCGGCGAGAATTTCCTTCAATTGGTTAAGGCTCTTTCTACCGAGATTTCTGAGCTCCAAAAGCTGTTTCTCGGTAAATCTACAGAGCTCCCTAAGAGTTGTAATTCCTTCCTTGCGAAGAGCGTTATAAGCTCTGCTGGGCAAATCCAAATCCTCCAGAGGGGCATCAAGAAGTGCTTCCTTCTCCGAATCTACCGGGTCCTCGGTCTCGCTTGGTTTGGGAGCGGTGGCTACTGGCTCATTTACACTCTCCTCAACAAGCGATGCTATCTGGAAATACTTCGTGAGGATTGCAGCTGATTGGAGCAACGCCTCCGAGGGAGTAATTGCCCCATTTGTCGTAATCTCCAGAGTCAACCGCTCAAGCTCTAACTTCTCTTGAAGAGATGTCTCTACAGCGAGCTGACCGAGATATCTTTGCCCTACTTCCTCCTCATCCTGCCAACTCTTGAAGTAATAGTTATTGACATAATATGCGACCCTTCTTATGGGCGTGAAGATAGCCGTCAATGGCAGAAAACCCACCTGGGACTTGCCTTCCCTCAGATTAGCTAAACGGAACCCTTTCCCCATCTCCACCTTCAAATCTATGTTTAGTCTTGCCTCTGGCTCGGTAAGGGTCGCTATGTGTTGCTCGGGATTGGCTATCTCTATCTCAGGATGTTGTGGTCTTATATCGGCAGCCAAAACCTCACCCTCTCCCTGCACATCCAACTTCATCATAAGCGCTCCAGAGAAGGGACGCTTGACCCTTATCGCTACCTCCTTCAAGTTGAGAAGGATTAAGGTAACATCTTCTTTAACATAAGGAAGGGTGGCGAGGGGGTGATAGACACCTTCTATCCTCGCCTCGGTTATAGCCGCTCCCGGTATCTGAGAAAGAAGCACCCTCCTCAAAGCTGAGCCGATTGTGTGTCCGACTCCTTTTTCCAAAGGATAAATGAAAAATTTTCCTTCCCTTCCATTCTCCCTTGCAATCACTATCCTTGGATTCGTCTTTTCCTTTTCCTTCCTTGAAGTTGCAGGAAGCATTTACAACACCTCCATTTAGCGGGAGTAAAACTCCACTATCAGCTGCTCGTTAAGGGGAACCTCTATCTCCCCTGGGACAGGCAACCCCACTACCTGTCCTTCAAGGTTCTCCTCGTCCAATCTCAACCAATCGGGGCACCTTCCTCCCCTCTTTGCTACCTCCTCCTTAACGCGCGGCACAACGGGTGAATCAGGCTTAACTTTTATGACATCACCCACTTCCACCTCATAGCTTGGGATATCCACCACCCTTCCATTCACGAGAATATGACCATGGGTTACCAACTGACGAGCTTGCTTTCTTGAAGAAGCAAACCCTAATCTATAGACAACCGCATCCAACCTTCTCTCAAGGAGCATTAGCAGGTTTTCACCCGCTCTCCCTTTCATTTTGCTCGCCCTCTCAAAGTAGCGCTTGAACTGCGTCTCCGTCAACCAATACATTCGCTTCGCTTTTTGCTTCTCTCTAAACCTCAGCCCGTAATCCTTAAGCTTGGGAGGACGAGTCTGTCCATGCATTCCGGGAGGATAGTTTCTCCTCTCCAGGGAGCACTTTTGGGTATAGCACCTATCTCCCTTAAGGAAGAGCTTCACGCCTTCCCTTCTACACAATCTACAGCGTGGACCAGTATATAAACTCACTTTATCTTCACCTCACACTCTTCTTCTCTTTGGTGGACGGCATCCATTGTGAGGAACAGGGGTCACATCCTTGATGATGTTGATTTCCAAACCCGCCGCTTGAAGAGCTCTTATAGCCGTTTCTCTTCCCTGCCCTGTCCCCTTTACATAGACATCTACCTTCCTCACTCCCATCTCCATAGCCTTTTTCGCCACGGAATCTGCCGCCAGTTGAGCTGCGTAGGGAGTGCCCTTTCTGGTTCCCTTCAATCCAACGGTGCCGCCGCTATCCCAACAGAGGACATTGCCATCTTTATCCGTTATTGAGATTATGGTGTTGTTGAAAGTAGCCTTTATATGAGCTATCGCGTGTGTAACGAACCTTTTCTCTTTCTTTTTCGCTTTCTTTTTAGCCATAGCTTACTACCTCCTTATTTCCTTGCCCCTATGCGGGCGCGAGGTCCCTTTCTCGTCCGGGCGTTTGTGCGGGTCCTCTGCCCTCTCACGGGCAAACCTACCTTATGCCTTAAACCTCTATAACAACCTATCTCTATCAATCTACGAATGTTTGCCGCTACTTCCCTCCGTAAATCACCCTCCACTTTGTATTTGCTCTCAATTATGTTATTGAGCTTCGCTACCTCCTCATCCAAGAGGTCCTTGACCTTCACATTCGGGTCAATGCCCGCTTCCTCTAATATCTTCTTGCTCAAAGTCCGCCCTATGCCATAAATGTATGTTAGGGCAATCCATATACTCTTGTTCTTTGGCAGGTCTACTCCAGCTATCCTCGCCAAATTTGGTCACCTCCCTTGTCTCTGCTTATGTTTAGGGTTGGAGCAGATGACCATTACTCTGCCCTTTCTCCTGATAATTTTGCACTTATTACAGATCCTCTTAACAGAGGGACGCACTTTCATCTCTTTAATTTCACCTCTCTCTTATTTGTAACGATAAAGTATCCTGCCCTGCGTCAGGTCGTAAGGAGAAACCTCTACTTTTACCTTATCGCCGGGCAGAATCTTTATGTAGTGAAGGCGCATCTTGCCGGATGCGTGTGCGGTGATAATGAGGTTATTATCAAGTTTAACACGGAAAGCCGCATTCGGCAAGGCCTCTAAGACTACGCCTTCCATTTCAATGGTTTCCTTTTTCACCTCTTACCTCCTTGTCAATATTAAACATCCATCGCCCATTATGGCAATTGTATGCTCAAAATGGGCGGAAAGACTACCATCAACAGTCTTAACCGTCCAGCCGTCTCCGGCTGTATACACTCTCTCATCGCCGATATTCACCATTGGCTCTATAGCCAATGTCATACCCTCTCTAAGAATTACCCCCTTCCCCTTGCTACCAAAGTTGGGGACAGGGGGGTCCTCCCAAAGACTCCGACCGATTCCATGCCCGGTCAACGCCTTAACAACAGAGAAACCCTTTCCCTCCACATAACTCTGAATGGCATAACCGATATCGCCCAACCTCGCTCCCTTCCTCGCCGCCTTTATGCCCTTTTCCAACGCCTCCCTCGTAGTATTAATCAATTCTTTCACTATTTCATCAACCTCCCCATCCCCCACAACGAATGTGCGCGCTCCATCCGCATGATACCCTTCAAACTCCACTCCTACATCTAATTTCAACAAATCGCCTTCCCTCAAGACCTTCTTCTTTGAGGGAATCCCGTGAACGACCTCATCATTAATAGAGGCGCAAATGGAGGCAGGATACCCATTGAAACCTTTGAAGGAAGGTCTTCCTCCCCGAGAGAGTATGAGCTCCTCGGCAAGGGAATCTAGCTCAGCGGTAGATACGCCAGGCTTGGCGTGAGCTTCCAGAACATCCAAAACCTCCGCCAAAATCGCACCCGCCTTCCCCATCTTCCTTATCTCTTCTTCCTTCTTAATCACTATCATCCTGCAATATCTTGACGATTTCTTCCACAGATTGTTCAAGAGGAACCTCGCAGTTCACATTCACCAGCAGTCCCTTTTCCTCATAAAAACGAATCAGGGGTTCCGTTTGCTTGTGATAAACAGCCAAGCGATGGCGTATCGCTTCCGGTTTATCATCGTCTCTCTGATATAGTTCACCACCGCAGTAATCGCAGATTCCTTCCTTCTTCGGCGGCATATTGACGATGTGGAAGATGGCTCCACAATTGCGACATATCCTTCTTCCCGAGAGACGCCTTATGATTTCCTCCTCGCTAACCACCAGATTTATAACCTTTTTCAAGGGCAAAGAGAGCTCTTTTAAGATTTGCTCCAATGCCTCCGCTTGCTGGAGCGTGCGGGGATACCCATCAAGAATGAACCCCTTCTTGCAATCATCCTGTGAAAGCCTCTTCTTCACTATCTGGTTCACAACCTCATCGGGAACGAGCTCGCCGCTCTCAACATATCTTCGCACCTCTTGACCCAGCTCGCTGTTCTTCTCCATTTCCTCCCTGAAGATGTCTCCCGTTGAGATATGGGGAATACCAAGCAAAGAGGAAAGCCTCTTTGCATGTGTTCCTTTTCCTGCTCCCGGTGCTCCTAACAAAATGACCAAGCCCTTCTCCTCCCTTCTATTTTATGAAACCTTCATAGCGTCGCATAGCGATCTGAGCCTCCAGCTGCTGGACGGTCTCAACTGCTACTCCCACAAGGATTAATATGGAGGTTCCACCCACTATCGTGAAGACCCTTGCGGGAACCCCCGTGATACTGGAGTAATAATATTGCAATAAAGCTATCGCAGCCAAGAACAATGCTCCTACGAAGGTAACCCTTGAAAGAACCCTATCTATGTATTCCTTTGTAGGTTGCCCGGGGCGCACGCCTGGAATGAAACCTCCTGCCTTCTTCAAATTATCTGCGATATCCGTGGGATTGAAAACAACAGCGGTGTAGAAATAGGTGAATAACATCACCAAGATAGCGTAGATTATGGAGGCGACCACGCTCATTCCCGGGCTGAAGTAATAGAGGAGTTTATACACCCAAGTGTTTTGCTGAGTGGCACCACCGAAGAACTGGAGTATAGTGGAAGGGAAGGTAATAATCGCAATGGCAAAGATTATCGGTATGACTCCAGCGTTGTTAAGACGGAGCGGCAAATATGTCTGGGTACCCGCATACGCCCTTATTCCCACCACTTTTCTCGCATACTGCACGGGGATTTTTCGCTGAGCGTTCTGCACAGCTACAACAGCAGCAACTACTCCGAGGAAAAGAATGGCAAGAAGAAGGACATTGAAAAATGTGATTGTTCCCGCCCTTAAAGCCTGGATGGTATTGTAAATATCATAGGGCATCCTAACCATTATATTACAAAGTATGATGAGAGAGACGCCATTTCCTATTCCCTTTTCCGTGATGAGTTCTCCCAACCAAAGGAGAAAGCAGGTTGCTGCTGTGAGGGCGATTATCGCGCGGAAATAATCAAAAGTAGTGAAACGAAGTATGTTCTGTCCTCTTCCAAGGGCGATGCACATACCGGTTGCTTGCATTAGGGAAAGGAAAACAGTGAGATAGCGGGTATATTGTCCGATTTTCTTTCTTCCCTCTTCCCCACCCTCCTTCGCTAACTCTTCCAAGCTGGGGATAGCCATAGTTAGCAACTGCATTATAATTGAGGCGTTAATATAAGGATAAATTCCCATCGCGAAGATGGTAAATTTACGCATCGCCCCTCCCGAAAATAGGTCAACAAGGGAGAAAAGCCCTCCACCACGAGCAAAAAGCTCCTCAAGAGCTTGTCTGTTAACGCCCGGAAGAGGGATATGAAGCCCAGCGACATAAAGGGCAAACATACCTAAAACGAACAATATCCTCCTTCTCAAATCGGGATAACGGAGAGCGGAAACAAATGTTTCCAGCATCTAACCTATCACCTCTGCCTTTCCTCCCGCCTTCTCAATCTTCTCCTTTGCAGAGGCGCTGAAAGCGTGAGCCTTAACTATAAGTGGTCTCTTCACTTCCCCTTCACCCAATACCTTCACCGGCAAATCCTTTTCCTTTATCAATCCCCTTTCATAAAGCAGTTGAGGAGTGACTTCTTGGACATCTTCCAAGCGCATTATGTCCTTAATATTCACTATCTGCCATTCCTTTTTGAAGGGATTTTTGAATCCCTTCTGCTTTGGGAGACGAAGGTGAAGGGGAGTTTGCCCACCCTCCATATGGAGGCTTACGCTCTCGTGGGCTTTTTGCCCTTTGGTGCCTCTTCCCGCCGTTTTTCCATGACCAGAACCTATGCCCCTGCCCAGCCTCTTTTTCCTTTTTCTCGGATATTCAACCTTTATGTTATGTATCTGCATCTTGCACCTCCTCAGTCTCCACTATCTTCACTTCCAGAAGGTCCTTCACCTTCTCTATCATCCCCTCCACTTGGGGATTGAAGGGCTTGAGTATCTCCTGATTCAACCTCCTCAACCCCAAAGCTTGGAGGGTTCTCTTCTTCCAAAACTTGTGTCCGATGGGACTCTTCTTCAGCTTCAGCAGAAACATCTTTCTCAACTTTTGCCACCTCCATCTTTTTGAGCCATGGTAGTAATTGATGAGGTTGTTTTCCTCGCTTACGCGCTACCTCCTCAGGGGTTTGGAGGGAGCTCAAAGCCTTAAGAGTAGCCCAAACCACATTGACGGGATTAGTAGACCCTATGCACTTGCTCAATATATCCTTTATCCCGGCTAATTCAACCACCGCCCTCACCGCACGTCCCGCAACGATTCCCGTTCCCGGAGAAGCAGGCTTAAGCAGAACCCCCGTCGCCCCAATTTCTCCTATAACAGCGTGAGGAATGGTATTGCCGAGGAGAGGGACCTCTATCATATTCTTCTTCGCCTGATTAACCGCCTTGCGAAGGGCATCGGGGAGCTCGTGCGCCTTTCCAATGCTCGCTCCCACATGCCCCTGCTTATCGCCAACCACAGCTAAAACGAATATCCTTTGCCTACGCCCTCCCTTCTGCGTTCTTGATACCCTCTTGAACAGAACTATCCTTTCCTCCAACTGTGTATCATCTGTAGGGACAAATTTGCGCTTTGTAACCACTCTCATAGTTTCAATCCTCCTTCCCTTGCTCCCTCCGCTAAGGCACGAACTCTCCCGTGATATTTGTAACCTCCCCTATCAAATGCTGCCTTCTCTATCCCCAACTCCAATGCCCGCTTAGCCAAGAGACGCCCTACCTCTTTCGCAACCTCGGTTTTGCTCTTCCCTTCAGCAATCTTCCTTATCTCGGGGTCAAGCGAGGAAGCAGAACAATAAGTGTGCCCTATTTCATCGTTTATCAACTGGGCATATATGTGTTTGAGAGAGCGGAAGACCGATAATCTTGGTCTCTCACTCGTTCCGAACACCTTTTTCCTTACTCTTAAATGCCTTCTCTTTCTCGCTTCGGCTTTACTCAGCATCTTAACTTTACTTTGCACCTCCTACCTTGGCAGCCTTGCCAGGTTTAAGATGGATGACTTCTCCTCTATATCTTATGCCTTTTCCGTGATATGGATCAGGCGGTCTAATCGCCCTTATCTCCGCCGCCTGCTCGCCCACAACTTGTTTATCAATTCCTTTCACTATTATCAAAGTTTGCCTCGTATCAGGGTCCTGCGTCACCTCAAAGGTTATGCCTGGCTTCGGTTCAACGACTACAGGATGAGAGAAACCTATGTTCAACACAAGGTTCTCTCCTTGCTTAGTTGCCCTATAACCTATTCCCACTATCTCAAGGGTCTTTTGAAATCCCTTAGTTACCCCCTCTATGAGGTTTGCAATGAGAGTGCGATATAAACCATGTAGGGAACGACTTTCCTTCCTGTCGTCCCTTCTCTTCACAAATATTTTGCCGTCGGCTAACTCCACATCTATAAGAGGATGAAGGGTTAGGCTGTTCTTCCCTAAGGGACCTTCAGCATATATTTGGTCCCCTTCCAACCTTATTTTTACATTTTCTGGTATAACGATTGGCTTCCTACCTATGTGCGACAACTTTCATCACCTCACCATATATAACATAGAACCTCTCCGCCCACTCCGAGACGGCGAGCTTCCCTATCCGTTAAGATACCTTTAGAGGTAGACAAAATGGCTATTCCCAACCCATCCATAACGCGGGGAATTTCATCCTTGGATACATAGATTCTACTCCCCGGTTTGCTTACCCTTTTCAGACCGGTTATCGCTGGCTCTCCTTCCGGTGTATACTTCAAAAAGATGCGCAATATGCCCTGCTTGCCATCGTCAATGAACTGGAAATCGTGGATATATCCCTCTCTCCGCAATATCCTCGCTATCTCCATTTTTATCTTCGAGGCGGGGATGGAAACTTCTTCCTTCTCCGCCATAAGAGCGTTCCTTATACGAGTGAGCATATCCGCAATAGGGTCAGTTAGAACCATAGCTCCCTCCTTTACCAACTTGATTTCACCACGCCGGGTATTTGCCCCTGATAAACAAGCTCCCTAAAACATATCCTGCAGAGACCGAATTGCCTTATATATCCCCTCGGTCTTCCACAGCGAAAGCAACGATTCCTCTGCCTCGTTTTGAATTTGGGCGGTAGCTTGCTTCTCTCAATTTTCACCTTTCGTGCCATATCTATCCTTCCTCCTTACGAGAGCTCTCTATTATTTGCTGTGCTATGTGGGGAGGAACCTCCTCATAGTGGGAGAAGGACATAGTGAAGCTTCCTCTCCCTCCCGTTATGGAACGCAGGTCTATCGCGTATTTGAGCATCTCAGCCATAGGTACCTGCGCTATTATTCGGTCAATTAACGGAGACTCCGATTCTATCCCGATTATCCTTCCTCGCTTGCTGTTCAGTCCACCTATCACATCCCCCGTATACATCTTCGGCACCGTAACCACGACATTCATTATCGGTTCCAAGAGAACGGGGTCAGACTGCTGAACAGCGTTCTTGAAGGCTATAGCAGCAGCTATTTGAAACGCCAAATCTGAAGAATCAACCTCATGGTACTTCCCATCGTAAAGTGTTACCCTCACATCGACAACGGGATAGCCAGCTAAAACTCCCTCGGAGAGAGCCTTCTGCACCCCTTTCTCAACCGAGGGTATATATTGGCGGGGAATTGCTCCTCCCACTATCTTATTCACAAATTCATAACCCGCCCCCCTCTCTAATGGCTCAACAGTGAGATAGACTACCCCATATTGACCATGCCCGCCCGTTTGCCTTATGTACTTGCCTTCCGCGCTCGCTGAACGCCTTATCGTTTCCCTATAGGGAACCTTTGGCGTAGATAACTCCACATCCACCCCAAACTTCCTCTTGAGACGCTCCATAGTTACCTCAAGGTGTAAGTCGCCCATACCTGCCATAATCGTCTGCTTCATCTCGTTATCCCGCCACCATCGGAAAGATGGGTCCTCTTCGGTCAAACGATTGAGACCCATCGTGAGCTTCTCCTCGTCCTCACGGCTCTTGGGAGCAATGGCAAGTTGATAGACAGGTTCCGGATAGGTTAGTGGAGGAAGCATAACAAGCCTTGAAGGATGACAAAGTGTATCCCCTGTTGAGGTCTCGGCAAGCTTGGGAATGGCGCAGATATCACCTGCGTGAACCCTGCCAATAGGTTGTTGCTGTTTCCCAAGAAGCAAGAACAATTGCCCAACCTTCTGCTGAACGCCTTTGTTAACATTGACGAGCGTGCTATCAGTGGAAAGAAGTCCAGAGAAGACCCTCACATAAGAGAGCTTCCCGACATACGGGTCGGCAACGGTCTTGAAAACGAAGGCACAAACTGGCTCCTCATCCTTCGGATTTACTTCTATCTCTTCACCGTCACCCGGCGCCATTCCCTTTATGCTTCCTCTATCTATAGGGGAGGGAAGATACTTCACGATTGCGTCCAAAAACTCTTCTACTCCCTCACCGGCAAAGGCGGAAACCGCAAGGACGGGGAAAATGCGCCTGCTTTTCACTCCCTCCACAAGCGCTTCCTCTATCTCTTTATCTTCTATTTCTTCCTCGTTAATATATTTCTCAAGCAAGACATCGCTGACATCGGCGACCGCCTCTATGAGCTTATCTTTATAGCCATCAACGAGACGCTCAGCAACAGTGCCCACAGCAACAACGCCTTTACCGAAGGATTCCTGCAGTTGGTTAAGAACCTTTGCGAAATCGGCATTCTCCCTCTCTATCTTATTAACCACTATCAAAACGGGAAGAGAATTCTCCTGAGCGAGACGCCACATATTTTCTGTTCCGATTTCCACCCCCGAAGCAGCGCATACTACGAGAACCACAGCATCAGCAGCCCGCATCGCTCCAATTACTTCTCCCTGGAAGTCGGCGTAGCCGGGGGTATCAATTATGTTTATCTTCGTCCCCTTCCAATCAAGATAGGCAAGAGAAAGGCTTATAGATGTCTTCCTTTGTATCTCCTCGGGCTCGTAATCCATAACGGTGTTGCCATCTTCCACCTTCCCCATCCGGGTTATCATCTTCGCCTTATAAAGCATAGCCTCTATGAGGGAGGTCTTTCCCGCCCCGGAATGGGCAACGAAGACGACATTCCTTATATTTTGGGTAGTATACTCCTTCATATCCTGCTACCCTCCTCCCTGAAGGGGCATCCAAGAAGTTTCAGCAATGTCCTGCCTTCTATGTCGCTCTTAGCGGTAGTTACAATCGTTATATTCATTCCCCTTACCTTCTCGACTTGGTCCAAATTTATCTCGGGGAATATAGTCTGCTCGTCAAGCCCCAAACTGAAATTGCCGTGCCCATCCATCTTCTGGGAAAGCCCCTTGAAATCCCTCACCCTTGGCAAAACAATGGCAAAAAGCTTTTGGAGGAAATGCCACATCCTGTCTCCCCTGAGGGTTACTTTACATCCTATCGGCATTCCTTTCCTCAGCTTGAAGCTGGAAATGGATTTCCTCGCCTTACAAACCATAGGTGCCTGCCCCGTTATCAACGCCAATTCCTTTTTCGCGGCATCTATTTCCTTGGGGTCCTGCACCGCCTCTCCTACCCCCATATTTACAACCACTTTCTCTATACGGGGAACCTCCATAATGTTTTTATACCCGAAGATACGCATCATCTCGGGGACAACTTCCTTTAGGTATTTTTCCTTCATAGGGGGCATCTCAGACTTCATCTATCAACTCACCACACTTCCTACAAGCTCTCGCCTTTTTATCTCTAACAAAGACCATCCGGGGACGAGTCCTCTTGTTGCAATGAGGACAAACAAGCATAACATTGGAGATGGCGATGGGTGCGGGCTTCTCCATTATCCCGCCCTGGGGCATCTTCTGGGAAGGACGCATATGCCTCTTGACCAATTTGACACCCTCCACAACTACCCTTCCCCGCTCGGGTAGCACCCTTATAATCGTCCCTCTCTTTCCCTTCTCAACGCCGCTGATTACTTCCACTGTATCGCCTTTCTTCAGTTTGTAGCGTGGAACCTTCGTTTTCGCCTTCATCACACAACCTCCGGAGCAAGAGAGATTATCCTTGTGAATCCTTTATCCCGAAGCTCCCTGGCAACGGGTCCGAATACCCTGCTCCCCCGCGGCGCTCCCTGCTGGTCCAAGATGACAACGGCGTTGTCATCGAATCTGACCCATGTTCCATCAGGGCGCCTTATGGGGGCGCGGGTGCGCACGATTACTGCTCTTACAACGGTGCCCTTCTCCAGGGGAGAGTTAGGGATGGCGTCCTTAACGGTAGCCACGATGATATCCCCTACTCTCCCATATTTGGCATTGCCTTTAAGGACCCTAATGCACTCCACTACTTTAGCGCCAGTATTATCTGCAACCGTGAGACGAGTGTATGGTCTAATCATCTTTACTCTCTCCTTTTAATAATTCTAACCAATCTCCAGCGTTTCGTCTTGGAGAGGGGTCTCGTTTCCATTATCTCTACGATATCCCCTTCCTTGGCTTCATTGAACTCGTCATGCGCCTTGAATTTCGTTGTCTTCTTTATAACTTTTGGATATAGAGGATGACGGACGAGCCGGGTTACCGCGACGACGATGGTCTTGTCCATCTTATCGCTCACTACCTCGCCTCTGAAAACCTTCCGCCTTCCTCTTGCCTTACCTGTTATAGCGCTCATAGTTTTATCCCCCTTTCCCTCAGGATTGTGAGTATGCGAGCTATTTCCTTCCTAACCATCCTCATCCTTTTGGGATTAGCGAGCTGTTTAGTCTCCCTCTGGATACGGAGGTTAAATAGCTCCTGCTTCATCTCAGAATAAAGTTGTAAAAGCTCTTCGTTTGTTTTCTCCCTTAATTCCGCCGCTTTCATTGCGTAGCGACCTCCGCCGCGTCCTTCTTTTCCACTATTTTAACTTTAAAAGGCAGCTTATAAGAGGCAAGCCTCAACGCCTCCAAAGCCACATCCCTATCAACCCCTCCAACCTCCAATATTATCCTGCCCCGCTTCACCGCCGCCACCCATTCATCCGGAGAACCTTTACCTCCTCCCATCCTAGTTTCCGCTGGCTTCTTCGTCACCACTCTGTCGGGGAAAACGCGGAGGTATATCTTCCCTCCCTTCTGAAGATAACGGCTGATGGTGACGCGCGCGGCCTCTAATGCTCTCGCCGAAAGCCAGCCCGTTTCCAGTGAGCACAATCCATACTCACCAAAGGCAAGAGTAGTGCCTTTGGTCGCTTTGCCTTTAAGCCAGCCAAGATGTGGTTTCCTATACTTCGTCCGCTTCGGCTGCAGGGGCATATTCTATCTCCTCCCTTTCCTCGGGTTGTCCCTTTCTATAAATCCAAACTTGAACACCGATGGTTCCGTATTTTGTTAGGGCAACAGCATAACCATAATCTATATCCGCATCCAATGTGGAGAGGGGCAAATTCCCCTCCATAACAGCCTCGTCCCTTGCCAACTCCGCACCTGCCAACCTTCCCGAACATTCTATCTTTATTCCACCCGCTCCCGCCCTCATAGCCCTTAAAGCAGCTTGACGCATAGCCCTTTTGTAAGCCACACGCTTCTCTATCTGAGAAGCGACATTCTCCGCTACTATCTGGGCATCGAGCTCGGGAAATCTTATCTCCTCCACATTTATCTTCACTTCTTTTCCCGTCATATCCGAAATAGCACGCACCAGCTCCTCAATTGTTCTTCCTCCCCTCCCTATGACTATACCAGGACGAGCGGTGTGGATTGTTATATTTATAGTATCAGATGCCCTTTCTATGATTATCCTACTAATCCCAGCATTCTTTAGATTCTTCTTCAGGAAATCCCTTATCTTCAGATCCTCTTGCAATAACTCCGTATATCTTTTGCCAGTAGCGAACCAGCGGGAATCAGGTTGCCTATTTATTCCTAACCTTAGAGCTATCGGGCTTACCTTTTGTCCCATCTCTACACCTCCTCCACTATAACCGTTATATGGCTCGTTGGCTTCCTTATCTTATACGCCCTCCCCATAGCGCGGGGTCTAAACCGCTTAAGAGAGGGACCCATATCTACAATCACATTCTTAACAACCAGCCTATCCGGGTTCATATTGTGGTTGTTCGTGGCATTAGCGACTGCGGATTTGAGCACATTCTTGATTATCGCTGCCGCTTTTGTGGAAAGAAGCCCGAGCAGAGCCTCAGCTTCCTTCACATTCTTCCCCTTCAGTAAAGAAGCTACCCTTCTTGCCTTAAGGGGAGAAATTCTCACATACCTTGCAATTGCCCTGGCTTCCATTCCTAACTCTTTCATTCTCTACCTCCCCTTCTTTCCTCCTTTTCCTTTGTCTCGCCGTGTCCTCTAAATGTGCGGGTGGGGACAAATTCCCCTAACTTATGCCCCACCATTCTCTCGGTTATGTAAATTGGAATATGGCGTTTCCCGTTGTAAACAGCTATCGTTCTCCCAACCATTGCGGGAATGATGTGGGAGCGGCGAGACCAGGTCTTTATTATCGTCTCCTTATCGTATTTTTGAAGCTTCTCAAGAAGATGAGCATCAACAAAGTAACCTTTCTTCTTGCTTCGTCCCATATCTTACTTCCTCCTCTGCAGGATGAATTTATCCGTAACCTTTCTTCGCCTCGTCTTAACTCCTCTCGCAGGCTTGCCCCAAGGTGTTTTGGGATGAGGCATTCCAATAGGAGCTCTTCCCTCTCCTCCCCCGTGGGGATGGTCCCTGGGAGTCATTGCTGAACCCCTGACATGGGGACGCCTCCCAAGGTACCTACTCCTCCCAGCCTTCCCCAATCTGATGTTCTCGTGGTCTATGTTCCCCACTATACCTATCGTTGCCTTACAATCGAGATGTATCAATCTTATCTCCCCAGAAGGCAACTTGACCTGCGCGTAATCCCCTTCCTTCGCCATCAACTGGGCACTTGTTCCCGCCGCCCTAACAAGCTTAGCTCCTCCACCGGGAACCAATTCAATTGCGTGAATGAAAGTTCCCAAAGCTATATTCCTGAGGGGAAGCGCATTCCCTACCTTCTGAGGAGCATCTGGTCCAGACATCACGGTATCCCCTACCTTCAGTCCCTGTGGAGCCAATATATACCTTTTCTCCCCATCCGCATATTGGAGGAGGGCTATATAAGCGGTGCGATTAGGGTCATACTCTATCGCTATTACCTTAGCGGGAATCCCATCCTTATCCCGCTTAAAATCAATTATCCTATATAGGCGCTTGCTACCTCCTCCTCTAAATCGGACGGTTATTACCCCCTGATTATTCCTTCCTCCCGTCTTCTTAAGGGGAACGAGGAGGGATTTCTCAGGCTCCTTCTTCGTTATCTCCTCAAATGTTGGGAAGGTGGCGTTTCTTCTTCCCGGAGATGTTGGCTTGACTTCCTTTATGGGCATACTACAACACTCTCCTTATCATAATCCCTCAAAGATGTCTATCTTTCCTTCTTTGAGGGTAACTATTGCCTTCTTCCAATCCTTAGTCCTTCCCGTAGTCCTCTTCCCCCAAAACATAGTCCTTGGCTTACCCTTCATATTGATAGTGTGCACCTTATCCACTTTTACTCTGAAGAGCCTCTCTACAGCGCTCTTTATCTCCGGCTTATTGGCATCCCTCGCCACTTCAAAGCAGTATTTACCTATCTTCGCAAGGCGAAGGGATTTCTCTGTTATAAGCGGTCTTATGATAACATCCCTTGGGTCCCTCATTCTTCATCTCCCTCCTTCAATCTATCCTCTACGATTTCCACTGCCTTCTTGGTCATCACTACATATTTAGCGGAAAGCACATCATATGTGTTTAAATCCTTTGCTTCAACCACGCCTACAACATAGGGTAGGTTCCGAGCGGAGAGTATGACGATAGGATTTCTTTCCTCCGTAACAATGAGGGTGTTTTCCCCTTCAATTCCCAAGGAACGAAGAATCTCTTCCATCCTCTTCGTCTTCGGCTCCTCAATCTTCAGCTCTTCTACGACCTTTATCTCACCATCGGCTAACTTCGCCGACAAAGCAGAACGGAGAGCATTGCGTCTTTCCTCTTTAGAGAGATAGAACGAATAATCTCTTGGACGGGGTCCGAAAACGATGCCACCGCCCACCCACTGGGGAGCCCTTATGGAACCTTGTCTTGCCCTTCCCGTCCCCTTCTGCCTCCATGGCTTCCTACCTCCACCTCTTACCTCTCCTCTCGTCTTAGTGGAGTGGGTTCCTTGTCTCTGATTTGCGAGATAGGACAATACAGCCTGATGCATAAGGGTATGGTTAGGCTCCACACCGAAGACTTCCTCTCTCAGTTGGAGCTCGCCTACAACTTCTCCTCTTTGATTTAGAAGTTCCACCGTGGGCATCGTTTATTCACCCTTCCCTGCTGGCACGAGTTTTTGGGATTTTATCGCTTGACGAATCAACAGCAAACTCCCTCTACGCCCAGGCACTCCTCCCTTAATGAGAAGGAGATTCCTTTCAGGGTCTACATCAACGACCTCCAAATTTTGCACGGTTACTCTCTCCGCTCCCATATGTCCGGGCATTTTCTTGCCCTTGATAATCCTCTGCGGTTGCTGAGGTCCCGCGGAAGCAGGTCTCCTATGAGACATTGAGCCGTGGGTAGCTGGACCTCCGCCAAAGCCCCACCTCTTCATCACCCCAGCAAAGCCCTTTCCCTTGGAAATGCCCACGACATCGACCTTCTCCCCCGGGCTAAAGATATCCACTTTTATCTCGCTTCCCACATCAAGGTCGTCAAATCTCCCCTTAATCTCTCGCAGGAACCTCATAGGGGGAACATTTGCCTTCTCGAAATGACCCAGCAACGGTTTGTTTAATTTTTCCTTCTTTACCTCCTCAAACCCTATCTGTATAGCTTCGTAGCCGTCTTTTTCAACGGTCTTCTTCTGAACCACGACGCAAGGACCAGCCTGAACAACCGTTACAGGCACCATCTCGCCATCCTTCGTGAAATACGAAATCATTCCTATTTTCTTTCCTAATATCGCCTTCATATCACTCACCTAAAGGGAAATCTCTATATCAACGCCACTCGGCAACTCCAACTGCATCAAGGCGTCAACAATCTTCGGCGAAGGCTCTATTATATCTATGAGCCTTTTATGTATCCTCATCTCAAAATGTTCCATAGAGGTCTTATCTATAAAGGGAGAGCGGATAACACACCATCGCTTTATCTTCGTCGGCAAGGGAATGGGACCAGCTACCTTGGCGCCAGTATCCCTTGCCGTCTCCACTATCCTCTTAGAGGACTCATCTACTAAGCGATGGTCATAACCCTTAAGTTTTATCCTTATCCTATCCCCTGGCATATTAGTCAAACACCTGCGTCACAACGCCAGCGCCTATCGTCTTTCCACCCTCCCTGATGGCGAAACGCAAACCGGGCTCCAATGCCACCGGCTTCTGCAACACCACCCTCATATTAACATTGTCCCCGGGCATCACCATCTCCACTCC
>Ga0080004_1121351_pt1 | contig 24632 bp, 15 predicted proteins | sample WasSprMetagenome_FD_69207 | JGI IMG/M metagenome (GOLD analysis project Ga0080004, IMG submission 69207) | Sulfidic aquatic microbial communities from Washburn Spring, Yellowstone National Park, USA - WS (SPADES assembly) (version 2) | ecosystem: Environmental > Aquatic > Thermal springs > Hot...
ATGAGCCTATAAGCATAAATGGAAGAATAATCTACACTGAACATGACCCAGCGGATACAATGAACATAATTGGCACCAGATGCTTAGACCTCTATACAGGAGAACAAATATGGTTTTTAGAGGGGGTTGAAATCACATGCGCTCAAGTTTTCGACATAGAAAATCCAAACGAGCACGGCTTGATAGCGCATCTGTGGTCCATGTCAGGTCCAGCGACAAACGGCACATGGGTGATGTACGATGCCTTCACCGGGAAAAAGCAGATAACAATCAAAAACGTCATCTGGGGTGGAAGCCAGCTAGTCGGCGGAACAACAGTATTCGGGCCGAAAGGCGAGCTTATTAACTACTACATTGATAACGCTAAAAAACGTTTCATAGTGTGGAATTCAAGCAAAGCCATTTTCGAAGCTTTTCCGTGGATTGGTGGTGTGCCAGGCGCAATATACGATCCCATTGCTGGTAGAACGATAGATGGACGTTTAGGCATACAGCTAAATGTCTCAATTCCAGCTGACCTCCCACCCCTAAGCACAGGATACCCGCTGCTTGGAGGTGAAGGTGTAATAGTTGCGTATTATCAAAACTCAACAACATATCCAAACACTTTCGTGGTTGTCGGTTTCGACGCGCGTACGGGTGAACTCCTATGGCGGAAAGACATAAAAGACATTTATTGCATGTGGTGGAGACCCAGCAAAAATGCACAGGATGGAATTTTCGTCCTATATGACGAAGCAACGATGAGGCTACACGCCTACGACATTAAGACTGGTGATGGGAAATGGGTTAGCGAACCGCTGAACACGCTTGGTGAGCCTCCAAGCGACTTCGCCACCTTCACAAGAAACTACCACATAGCCTATGGCAAAGTTTACACAGCTGGCTATGATGGACACGTAAGAGCCTTTGATGCTAAGACAGGCAAGTTAGTATGGGACTTCTATTTTGGAAGCAGCGGGTTTGAAACAGCTTACGGAAGCTGGCCTGTATACGGCGGCTTCACGATAGCTGACGGAAAAATATATGTCACCAACGATGAGCACTCACCTGACTCTGTAATGTGGCGTGGATCTAAACTGTGGTGCCTAGACGCTGAAACAGGAAAACTTTTATGGAACATATCCGGAATGTTTAGAATACCTGCAATTGCTGACGGCTGCCTTACATCAGTAAACTCGTACGACGGACAAATCTACGTATTCGGGCGAGGACCATCCGCTGTAGAGGTGGAAGCCCCTGAAACAGCAGTAATAACAGGATCAAGCGTACTAATCAGGGGCAAGGTTGTTGACATGTCCCCGGCACAGAGAGGCACCCCATGTGTAGCAAAGGAAAGTATATCGGGTTGGATGGAGTACCTCCACATGCAGAAACCATGCCCATCGGAAGTTAAAGGTGTGTCTGTAGACCTCTATGCAATATATCCAGACGGCTCATGCAACCTCGTCGGCACAGCTGTAACTGAACCATTGGCTGGCGGAATCTTCAACTTTGCATGGGTTTCACCAGGAGAGGGCGTATACACAATAATAGCAATATTCAAGGGAGACGAATCCTACGGAAGCAGCTTTGCAGGAACAAGCTTACTAGTAGTTTCGCCTACAGGACCAGTAACAGCAACAGCCGAACAAGCCGAATTCACACAAATACTAGTAGCAGCATTAATAGTCATAGTTGTTGTCTGCCTATGCTTGGTAGCTTACGTCATATATATTAACAGGAAAATGCTGAAACAAGCAGCAAAATAAAATCATTCCCCCTCTTCCTTTTTCTGTTTCTGCACTATAGGTTGTTGAGCATGCTGAGCATTCTTACCTAATATGCCTGAACATGAGAATTATGGTTTACAACGCCCTCCTACGTTGTGCGCGCACGCAACCTGATCATGCATATTAACATCATTGGATATACGTTTTAGTTTTTCTATATTTCTAAATACATGAAACTTAGCTTTCAACCTCTAATACAAATATTTAAAACCACGTAAATCGAAAGTTTTAAAAAACGCTCTTGTAGAAAAATAAACGAGGAAAAGGAAGGAGAAGAGTAAATGGGAAAGCTCGGTAGAATCTCAAAGGCTTTACTGACACCAATAATGGCTTTAATAATGGCTTTGCTCATGGCGACTTTGCCTTTAGTGAATGCTTCCGATAATGTAAAAGTCGTTGAAGTTGATACTTTTGCCTGGGTTTGGGTTTCTCCAAATCCAGCTCAAGTAAACACAACGGTACTTGTAACTATTCAAATCGATAAATGTAATCCATTAGCGCTTGGTGTAACCGGAGGCGAACATTTTAAAGGTGTGACGTTAAAAATTACAAAACCTGATCATTCCATTGAAACAAAGGGTCCATTTACTTTATTTGCAATGTCCGGATACTTTATTACCTTCAAGCCAGATCAGATTGGAACTTACACGTTCCAAGCCTTTTTCCCTGGACAATGGGCAAATACAACAGCTACATATGTACCTTACGTTACTAACCCTTATGCTCCGAGTACAAATTACTTCTTTAAACCTTGTAGCAGTAGCCCTAAAGAATTGGTCGTGCAAGCAGAGCCGATTTCGAAATATCCTGATGTCCCGCTTCCAACGGATTATTGGACAAGACCCATTAACGCAGAAAATAAGGGATGGTGGCAGGTGGCAGACAATTGGTTGATGCAGGGGTACGACTATCATGACCGAAGATTTCCGGGTTATACTGCAGTTGCTCCGTACACATCGGGTCCTGAAAGCGCTCATGTTTTATGGAAAAGACCCCTATGGTTCGGCGGTATAGCTGGCGGTCAGTTTGGCGACAAAAGTTTTTACACAGGCCTGTCCTACGAACAGCCCTACGTACCTTTAATAATTCAAGGAAGAATTATTTATGTCGAACATGACCCTGCTGATGAGACTAACATTATCGGTACACGTTGTTTAGATCTTTATACGGGGGAGGAGATATGGTTCCTACCGCGTGTCAACATAGCCTTTGTTCAGTTATATGATATTGAAAATCCTAATGAGCATGGCCTTATAGCCCACTTATGGGAGATTTCAGGTCCTTCAATGAATACTACCGCAAAAATATACGATGCATTTACTGGTACATATCAATTCACAATAAAAAACATTATATGGGGTGGCGGTTTTGGAACAACATACAGCAAGAGAGGTGATATTCTTTCATGGTCTATTTTGGGTTCAAGACCTAACAGACGGTTAATCCTTTGGAATTCAAGCAAAGCTATACATGAAACTTTTAAATGGATGGGCTTTGAAGTTGGCACAATATATGATCCGCTTATGGGAAGAGTCGTTGACGGCTTATTGGGAGTACAGTTAAACGTGTCTATTCCGGACATCCCAGGGATAATCAAATGGATCAATTTGGAAGACAGCGTCATCATAACACATAATATTGATCCCTCTACGTATCCTTTCACTATAACGCAAGCTGCTTTTAACCCGTGGACTGGTGAATGTCTATGGGTTAAAAATCGAACCAACCTGTATGGTCATTACAGCATAACAAGACTGCCATACAGCCCACGAGCCTGCAGAGAAGGCATTTACGTTATGCTGGATGACTCAAAAGGGCAGCTCCACGCCTACTCTGTTAAGACAGGAGAAGAACTTTGGGTTAGCGATCCAATAAAAGAGGATTGGGCGTATTTTGATCAAGCAATAGATATAGCATATGGCAAAGTATACCTGGCAGGGTATTCGGGACACGTTCGCGCTTATGATGCCAAAACAGGAAAGCTCGTATGGGACTATTATTTTGGCAACTCTGGCTACGAAACAGCTTATGGTACATGGCCTGTTTACAACGGTTTCACCATCGCCGACCACAAGATTTACGTTTCCAACGATGAGCATTCTCCGGACTCTGTGCTTTGGAGAGGTGGTAGGCTCGTTTGCCTCAATACGGACAGTGGAGATCTTGTGTGGAGCATTCATGGATGGTTCCGTATCCCCGCAATTTCAGATGGCTATCTAACAGCAGTTAATTCATTAGATGGTCAAATATACACTTTTGGCAAGGGGCCGAGTTCTACAACTATTGAGGCACCTTCTGTTGCCACATTGGGTTCCACTATTGTTATTAAGGGTAAGGTTCTTGATGAGTCTCCTGGACAACCTAGCACCCCGTGTGTTGCTAAGGAGAGCATGAGCGCCTGGATGGAGTATTTGCATATGCAGAAGCCCATCCCAGCCGAGGTGAAGGGCGTGCCAGTAGACCTGTACGCTATATACCCAGACGGAACATACAATTACATCGGCACAGCCGAAACTAATCCGTTTGCAGGCGGTTCCTACGGCTTTGCCTGGAAGCCACTCATGGAGGGGACCTACACAATAATAGCAATATTCAAGGGAGACGAATCCTACGGAAGCAGCTCAGCAGGAACAATAATACACGTAACAGCAACAACACCAGAAGCGGAAGCCGCCCAAACAGCAGTCGAAAACCTCAAGCCAATAACAACAGCCCTAACGGCGATTGTAATAGTCTGCATAATCCTAGTGGCCTACGACATATATATTAACAGGAAAATGCTGAAACAAGCAGCAAAATAAATTTGCCCCCTTCTTTTTCTGCTTTTTAGCCAAGTATTCTAAAATAATGTGTGACTTTTCTTTCAATGTAAGATGTTCGCATGGAAGATAGGTAAGCGTTATAATTGTTAAATTGTATGTTTTTTCTTACACTTTAAAATAGATGTTATGGAAATTGTCAAGGCGGAGAAAACAAGAAGGAAAATTAGCCATGAATAAGTGCTTGAAACGTTCACGTTTCCTGTTGCTTGAACATTCCCCTTCATGGTTTGAAAAGTCAAGTTCTTAAGGGCTAATGTTGAATTATTGCATTCCATGAATACTTCAAATTTTGTGATGTTTGGGTTTTGCCATTTAACTCCAATCCCTTTTAAAGGCCCGGAATCTTCGTAGAGTTTCGCCGTAAGGTATTCGTTGGAAACGTTCACTTCAATCTTGTACCAGCTGTTTTCTTTAAGATTTATCGGCGCCTTCATAAGCACAGTTTTGTTTTCACCAGCTCGTCTAATAATCTGGAAAATGTTTCCGCCTTCTGTCCCCTGCACATTCACACTATAGTTGGCGTTTGCATCAGATAAAACAAAGCCAAACGTATAGTTTAACCCGCCCTTCTTTAATACTGCGAATTCCCCGCTGAAAGTTGTGGGTGCCTCTAAGTCCAGCGTTTTAAAGAAGTCTGTTTCGGCACTTCGATTTAAAAGCTGATAAAGCTTGAGAATCGCGTATAGCTGGGCGCGCAGAACTGGGTCGTTTGGAGTGTCAAGTTCTATGAGGGGAGCATTTTTACTTTTACCCTTTCCTATTAGAAGCGTTATTGTGGTGCTGTCTGAACCAGCATAGCCTGAAGCCCCACTCCAACTCACTTTAAAATGAGTTAATCCCGTTAGGTTAGCGGTTAACTTGAAGGAGTAGTTTCCGAAGTTGTCTGTGAGTGTTTCCCCCAAAAAACGCCAACTTTTTTCATTTTTGCTGGTGTAAATGGCGATGGGCTGCCCGGCTAAACCAGGTGTGATGGAGCCGAAAAGGATGAAACAGTTTTCATTGTTTAGACGCTTAATGCTTGCGGATATCGATGAAGCCTTTAAAGGTTTGTTTAGGCTTGCTGAAACTTTTGCAGGCGACCTTAACTCGCAGTTGTCAAGCGGGATTATTATCGGCTTGATGTTTGCCACAATTTCTGGCTGTTCGCCGATTCTCCACTGCCTTTGAGGTGTGCATTCAGCAACCCAGTACTTTTTACCCTGATATTCAAAGTATGTGGGCTTCTCCCACCAATTGTTGGATGGTGTGGAATTCAGATAGATCCCAACATTCATATGTGCGGGGTTAAAATCCTTATAGTAAAATAGGACGACATCCAAACCGTCCGCCTTCATTATTGAGGCAGCAAGAACCGAGAAAACATCGCAGTCTCCATAACCGTCGACTAGGGTTTCCACAGGGTATTTTACGTCGCTTATAGTGTATGACATTTGCTGAATTAACAGTAGGACAGCGTTGGCAAAGCTTTCATCGTTGCCGCCAACAACCTCTCGAATACATTCAGCCACAGGCCTAACAGCATCAGGGGTAACAAACCTGCCATAATCATTGACATTAATTATTGAAAGGCTTTCACTCTGATAGAAATGGTAGAGGGTAGGTGGCACTGAAACATAGATTTTATGGGCTATTTGGAAAGTCCCAGCTTGAGTATAAAAAGTGTAAGCGCGTTCAAACATGACTTCAATGTTGTACGATGTCGAGGAATAACTGGTGTAAGCTAATGAAACCCACGAGATCAATAGGATAAAAAGCATAGATAAAACATTAAACTGTGAAGTTTTATCCTGCTTCATCCATTTTAATAGTGTAGTTTTGCAAAGTTTTAAGTTTTGCTAACCTATTAAAATTAAAGAATTTTAGCGAATTAATGCTGAATACAAAATTACATCGCTAATGCATACGTAAATATTAAATATCAAAACCGCGTAAACCGTGAGTGTGCTTAAAAATGGAGTGCGAAGTGAAAATGCGAAAGAACATTAAACTTTTGACTGTTATGGCTTTCTTAGTGGTAGTTCTAACAGTATCAGCTATTCTATTCGCGGCTTATGCACAAGAGCAGCCAATGACTATAGAAAGTTGGCCCTTCGTTGATGTAATTCCAAACCCTGCTGGTGTCGGACAAACGGTGCAGATTGTAGCTGGTGACTTGATGCCCTATGCCCATGGATACGGCTGGAAAATCGAAGTGATAATAACAAAGCCTGACAACACGCAGGAGGTTTTAAAAGCAACCACTTGGGCGACGGGCATGATCATTCTAAAATATACGCCTCAGAAGGCGGGTACATACAAACTGCAGACCCACTTTCCAATGCAGACTATGGAAACATATGTGTGGGATGCGGAGCGGGGCATGATTTTCCCGCCTGGAACCATAAGGAAGGAAGGCTACAGCGCAGTTCTCGAGCTTGTTGTGCAAGAAAAGCCTGCTCCATCTTATCCGGGCCATGCGCTTCCATCAGAATATTGGACCCGACCTGTGGACGCTCAGCTTCGAGAATGGAGCACCATAGCTGGCAACTGGCTTTACGGAACAGGACCAAACCGAAACGTGGTTGCCCCCAACAATGAATATGCGCCTGAAACACCTCACATACTCTGGTCTAAAGTGTTGAGAGGCGACATAGGCGCGCTCGTTGGAGGCGGAGGCGGTGTTGGCGGAGGAGACTACGACGGCCACGGCTACAAGACTGGAGACGCCTATGAGGGCGAATGGGCGAATCCTGTGATCATAAGCGGTGTACTCTACTGCAACAAATACTGGAGCGCTTTCACATACGATACTCAAATCTACCCCTACAATTACAGCATTGCTGTGCCTCCAGGCGTTATCGCTATAGATATACACACAGGTGAAGTCCTATGGGAAAGCAATGAATTTAGAGTAGACCTCGGGCAGATTTATTACTACGACTCAGAGAACCAGCATGGAGCCGTTGCCTACCTTATTGATGCATCCACAACTCCCGGTTCATGGAAGTTTTACGAGGCTGCAACTGGAAAATGGATATTCACCATTAGAGGCGTTCCAAGCGGCTACACCTACTTTGGACCGAATGGGGAAATCAGGGTGGTTACAGTGAACACTCGGAAGGGTTGGATGACGCTATGGGATAACACGGCCATACCCGACTTGGCCGGCTCTAAATATGGCGCCGGCTCCAAAATGTGGAGGCCTTACGGCAAGATTGTGGATGGATCTAAGGGAATAGTGTGGAATGCCTCCATTCCCACCGATCTAGGAGCTCCTGGAGGAACCCTTATTGGTACAACCAACTACGCCGCATACGACGATAGGGTTGTTGGAATAAGCTGGAACTACTCGAAGGTCATAGTCTGGGGCCTGAGCCTGAAGAAGGGCGAAGAGGGGAGATTGCTCTTCAAGCAAACATGGACTCCTCCAGCCAACTGGGCTACATCAATGCTCGTGGTCCAGTATGCTGGGCAAACCAACGATTGGAAGGATGGCGTAATCGCCCTCTGGTGCAAGGAGGAAAGGCGGTTCTACGGATTCAGCACAGAAGATGGACGTTACCTATGGACGACTGAAAGCGAACACTATCTTGACGCTATGGGCTGGGGACCCGTTGAACATTCATGGTACTTCGCGTATGGAAGGCTTTATTCAATAGGCATGGCTGGCATACTCTACTGTTACGACCTGAAGACCGGTAAAACCCTATGGACATATAAAGTAGTAGATCCTTACCGCGAAAGCGTGTGGTCGAATAATTGGTGGATGTGGATCTGCTTCATAGCCGACGGGAAAGTTTACATGGGGTATGGAGAACATTCGCCGTTCAACCCAACACTCCGCGGAGGCCCATTCGTATGCGTTGACGCCATGACAGGTCAAGAGGTATGGCGCGCCAACGGCATGTTCATGCAGAGCCGCTGGGGTGGAAGAGCCATCATCGGCGACAGCATAATGGTAACCCTAGACCACTACGATAGCTGCCTATACGCCGTTGGCAAAGGCCCCTCAATGGTGACCGTTGAAGCTCCGTCAGTAGCTGTACCCTTAGGCTCCAGCCTATTGATAAGAGGCTCAGTCTTAGATGTTTCTCCAGGAACAAAGGATCCAAGGATAGCGTTAAGATTCCCGAAGGGCGTTCCAGCAGTGGCTGATGAAAACATGTCAGACTGGATGCGCTACGTATACAAGCAGTTCCCACTAGACCCAATGGCGAAAATCAACGGCGTTTGGGTATCCTTCGAGGCAATAGACCCTGAAGGAAACTTTGTCAGCATAGGGGGAACAACCACCGATGGACGCACAGGCATGTTCAGCATTCCATGGAAACCAGACAAGCCGGGCCTATGGACCTTACTATTAACCTTCCCAGGATCCAAGAGCTACTACTCCTCATACGCCATGACAACAGTCTTCGTAGAAGGGCCCGCCCCCTCAGCTATACAAGCGTCCGTTCAGTCCATACAAGCGTTCATGCAACCGTTAGCTATAGCCCTACTTGTACTCGTCGTTATAGCCATTGCCATAGGCATATACAACGTCTACGCGATCAAGAAAAAATAGCTCATAAAACTCCTCATTTTTTATATGATCCATCACATGTACATAATTCTACATGTTGACTTTAATAGCAATAATTACATAGATATTTACTCAAAAGGAAAAGTTTATTAATTGAACGCATCCCAAACAGTCTTTTGGTGACTCTAAAATGAGGAAAACTTTTCTATCGGCTGTAATGATATCTTTAGGTTTATGTATTCTTGCAAGCACAATGGCCGCCGCAATCAATTCTGTTAGCGCTGCCGGAAGAAGCTGGCCGACATTCTGCTTCTGTACAGTAGCTCCGAACCCTGTCGGCGTGAACCAGCAGGTTCTGATTTATGTATGGCTGGACAAATGTCCTCCCACAGCTACGGGTCCATGGGGTGATCGATGGGAAAAACTTTACATTGATATCATTAAGCCTGATGGAACTAAAGAAACCATCGGCCCTTTAACATCAGATCCCATTGGATTTGCATATACACTTTACACGCCGAACATGGTTGGAACATACAAGATTCAGGGCAGGTTTGAGGGGCAAACTTTGGAGGGCAAGAACTTGCCTCCCACCGGGAGCATGGGAGCCGCTTTCATTGGAGACTATTACCAACCAAGCAAAAGCAGAGTTATCGAACTAACTGTGCAAAAAGAGCCGCTTCAGCCATATCCAGAAGCTCCGTTACCCAACCGATACTGGACGCGACCGATAGATGCCAGATACCACAGCTGGTCCAAGATTTCTGGAAATTGGATGGGAACTCCGGCTGTACCTTTAAGGCTTGCAGCGAACACCGCTGGACCTGAAACTTCCCATATTCTATGGGCTAAGCCGCTGACTATAGGCGGGCTTGTTGGCGGAGACTTTGGAGCCGTATCATATTACACTGGCAACGCCTATGAGGGTAAGTGGTGGCCGCCGGTAATTATCAATGGGATACTTTACTATAACCAGTATCCCTCAAGTATGGCATATGACGAGAAAATGGGGAGGGCCAGCTACTACATGACTGGAGTGCGCGCCGTAGACCTTAGAACCGGCGAAGAATTATGGTATAATCCAAACATTCGCATAGATTTTGGACAAATATTCCAATACGACTCTATGAACCAGCACGGTGCCATACCATACCTCTGGCGTGTCGAAGGAGCCACCTACATATGCTATGACGCTTGGACTGGGCGCTGGTTCTGCAACATCACAAACGTTCCCACGGGCACGAGAATTTTCGGGCCCAAAGGTGAGATCCTTATCTACGTGCTTAACACAGCTAGGAGATGGCTCGCACTGTGGAATTCATCAAACATATGGCAGCTGACAGGTGCGTATGATATCCCTGGAGCCGCGCCCAATGGAACTGCAGGTCAGATGTGGAGGCCCTTCAATAAAGTTGTGGATGGTAGGACGGGCTACGTGTGGAACAAGACGCTTCCAGCTGGAATTGATGGAAGCATAAACTATGTGCTTCCAAGCGGCCTCATTGAAGGAAAGGCCAACCCTCAAGTGATTATAGGCTCAGTCTTCAGGACAAATTATGTTGGTCCAGGATATGTTGGCGTAAGCGCTCCAACAACCAACTTCACTGTATGGTGCCTAAGCGCTAAGGACGGCAGCCTCCTTTGGAAGAAAGATTACATAGCGCCTCTTCAAGGCGCTCCTGATGGATTGACATACTCGCTGGTGGCAGCAGACGTAAACGAAGGAATATTCCTAATATGGAGCGCGCAGGCTAGGCAATACTGGGCCTTCAGCCTCAAGGACGGATCATTCCTCTGGGGTCCAACAGAGCCTGAAGACGAATGGGACTTCACGGTTGGTACCAGCCGTATAATCGCCTACGGGAAGGTTCTATCTTGCGGCTACGGGGGAATCCTCTACTGCTATGACGCTAAAACAGGCAAACTGCTATGGACCTATGAAGCAAAGGATCCATATTACTTGGAGGCTAAATGGACCGGTAGATATCCATTAGAAATAGCGCTAGTTGCAGAGGGCAAGGTTTACGTGTATTCAGGTGAACACTCGCCAGACAACCCAGCCGAGAGAGGAGCCTACCTAAGATGCATAGAAATTGAAACAGGCAAGGAGTTGTGGAAGTTGCCCTTCTACTTCAGCCACTGGGCACGCAACCCAGCCATAGCTGACGGAATCTTTGTCTACATGAACGCCTACGACCTCAGAATATACGCTATAGGCAAGGGTCCCTCAGCCACCGAAGTCACAGTCTCGCCTAAAGTCGTAGTTAAGGGCGAAAGCGTCCTAATAGAAGGAAGGGTTACTGACCAGTCTCCGGGAGCAAAGGGCACTCCAGCCATAGCCGACGAGTACATGGATCAATGGATGGAATATCTGTACATGCAGGCCCCAGCTCCGATGAACGTTAAAGGAGTCGACGTTTTATTGCAGGCAAGAAAGCCAGATGGCTCAATAATCGACATCGCCACAGTAACATGCGATGGTGACGGGAGATTTAGCTACTTATGGACTCCACCAGATGACGGGACATACACTATTATGGCGGTCTTCGCGGGATCAAAGTCGTATTGGCCCTCATACGCCGAAACAGCCTTCGGCGTAACATCAGCTCCTCCAGCTTCTGCTGCAGCTATACAAGCATCCATGCAGCCGCTAGCTATAGCCTTACTGGTACTTGTCGTCATAGCCATCGTCATAGGCATATACAACGTCTACGCGATCAAGAAAAAATAGCCTCCACTAAACCCTTTATTTTATTTTTGCACTAATCAAAAGTCATATTCTGAACAACTAATAGAGGATGAACACGAATCTGCCAAATATGTCTCAGCCAAGAAAAACCCGCTTAGAAAAGTCTTTAGCCACAGCGGCTTCCATAATAGCTTTTGCGTTCACGTGTAGACTATCTATTTTCACCAAGAATTCACTAGGCCTATTCACATTTAGCGAGCCACTATTCATGTTATCAGCCCTACTACTTGGACCAGTTCCAGGAATGCTTGTGGGCGGAATCGGATTCGCTTTATCGAATCTCTTATTAGGATACCCCCATTACGTCATAGCCTCCCTAATGGCGAACACCTCCGCCGGTTTTTTCATAGGAAAATTCAATCAAATGAAACAACCCCACAAACTCATAGGCATAGCATCAACCCTTATACTGATATTTCTCTCCACATTGATTGGAACAACCATATATGTTGGGCAAGTCTACATAGGCTTCACAAAAAAACTCTTCATGGGCGAAGAAGTCATGAAGGCAGGGGGCTTATACGCATACTCCCTATACGTCCCGCCATGGTTTTGGATAACCTTTGCCGCGCTAACAGCCGCAACCTCCATTCTTACTAGTCTAATAAAATCTCCAAAACACCTATGGGCAACCGCTTCACTGCTTATAGGCTGCATGACCATAACAACAGTATTCTTTTTATACGAAGTTATCCTCATACCAACACTGTTTAACATCAAAGTCGACGCAGCAACAAACATCATCGTTAATTTGGGCCACTCCATTATAAGCGCAACCATAGCAGCCATAACCTACTGGCTTATAAAATTGTTCAGCAGGTGAAAACGTGAAATCCAAACATCGCCCATCGCCAAATCCGTCAAGGGATTTATCTTTAAAGCTAGCTTTCCTCTCGGGAATCATCGGCCTTGGTTTTTCAGCCTTCTCAGCGTCCATATACTTTTTGCACATACTATATCTTTCAGTCACATCGGTTGAGGCAACACGGTACATGGCTTCAACCCATTCAATCGCTGTAACCCTCTTCGTTTTGTCTCTAAGCCTAGACCTGCTTGCACTGCTGAACCACAAAAGTAGCCTATCCTTCAAGCTTATGCTTGCATCAACAGTATGCGCGCTTATGGGCTATCTACCTCCAGCCGAACGCTTATGGAAACTGGGCTACATAAACTCGTTGGACGAAACAATATTGATAGCAGCCATTCACGTATTAACACTTACCACGTCAAGCCTTTTCCTAAACAAATCCTTAAAGGAAAAGAACCCGGGCTAAAACGAAAGATTTAACGAGATGAAAAGAATATGAGAATTTAAAATCATTGCTAAATCACATAATAAGGTGGCAAAGTGGAGCGGGCTGAAAAGCTTGACACTTCCAGGAAGAAAAAAGTCAGCTTAATAATGATAGCAGTTTTAACAGCATCCCTTTTGGTAGTTTTCTATGCCCGTCATAATTCTTCCACTCAAGTTTACATTGGTGTTGAGTTTTTATACACGGGAGACATGAACATTTGCAGAGCGCTTGTTAATAAAACCAAAAACTACACTAACTTGATAGTTGTAGGATTGTCCAAGGACATGGAAATATGCAGAAACTCCACACTTCTTGATCAGGTTTGCAACTACCTATATAGCCAAGGTTTCAAATTTATCATTCAATTAACCGCTCCCACGAAATTCTCATATAACATAACTGAATGGGTGATGTCGGCTGCAAAAAAGTATGGCGACAACTTCATCGGAATTTACTACTTTGACGAACCTGGCGGGAGACAATTAGACGACAAATCAAAGTTTGTCACACAATCTGAAAGCCTAGATGAAGCAGCCGAAAAATACATCTATTACCTATACGTCCACATAAAACCCTACATACAAACAGGCGTTAAGCTGTTTACAGCTGACTATGCACTGTACTGGTTTGATTACAAATCCGGCTACGACGTAATCCTCTGCGAGTTCGGATGGAACCACACTAGGGAAATTCAAATGGCGCTTTGTAGGGGGGCTGCTGAAGCGCAGGGAAAGGAGTGGGGGGTTATAATCACGTGGACTTACATGAAACCTCCATATTTGGGATCAGCAGACGAGCTTTACAACGACTTAGTTTTAGCGTATCACGGCGGAGCAAAGTACATGGTCATCTTCGAATATAGTATAATGAACGAGGAGCATTTTGAAGCCTTAAAGGAGTTCTGGAACTACGTAAAACTTTATCCCGGCAAACATGGAGAATGTAGAGGTGAAATAGCCTATCTAAATCCAAAAAATTTTGCCTTCGGCTTCAGAATGGAGAACGACACTGTTTGGGGGTTATGGCATGACCCTCTCGGGAGGAAAATTTGGAACGATATCGTGAAACTTGTAGATGAATATAAATGTCGCCTAAACATAATTTACGACGACGGGGAATTTGCTGGCAGTCTCCGCAAATACAAACAAATATTCCTGTGGAATCAGACAATCACATGAAGCCGCAATTGCTTAAAACCGACCCCAAGATATGGGTGAGTTGGAAATGCCTAAAAAGAAAAGAAGCTTGAAAGAGAGAATGAGTGAAAGGCAAATAAAAATTCAAAGGGCTTTAGAAGCCCACCGGTTGAAAATTGAAAAAATGCGAATGGAGAAAAAGGCTAAAAAATTGCGTTTTAAAGTAATTACATTGATAACTTGTACACTCCTAATAGCAGTAACGTTGCTTATATGCATCGCATGGCAATATACTAAACCGCCTTCACCAGCTTCACAGAACCAAAACAAACCCCAACAGACTTTACAACCTTCATCTAACATTATATACGTTTGGCCTGACGGTAGTGTTGAGCCTGCAACCGCACCCATCATCAAGGTGAAGGAGAATTATTACAAGTTCACAAGCAACGTCACACTCCCAATAATAGTCTTGAAGGATAACATCGTGATAGACGGCGCAGGCTACACCCTTAAAGCCGATGGAACATATGGGTCCCGCGGGATAGACATAAGCTACAGAAAAAATGTGACGATTATTAACTTAAAGATAGAAAGATTCGATTATGGAATATATCTCAACTCAACCACCTATGCAGTGATCTCCAATAACGAGTTCACAAACAATTATTGTGGTGTATGGCTCACTTTAGCTTCACAAAACAACATAACTTCAAACAATTTTTCGAAAAATAGTATGTATGGAATATGGTTAAAAAACTCTACAAACAATCTGATATATAAGAACACATTTTCCCTCCATCAGAACTACACAATTTACTTGGGCTCCTCCTCCTTCAACGTAATTCGCGCAAACAACTTGTCAAAGAATAGGTTAGCAATTTTTCTGTTTTCCTCGTCAAATAACACAATAGTCCAAAATAATCTGGTTGACAACTTTCAAGGCATGAACCTACTTTATTCAAGTAAAAACAGCATATATCAAAATGAATTGAGAAAAAATAATATTGGGATAAGTTTTGACAGCTCAAGCGACAATACTGTCAATTGCAACAACTTTGTAGATAACGTATGTTCAGTAGAACTTATAAACTCAATAGTTTTTTGGAATGGAAATTATTGGAGTGACTATAAGGATAAGTATCCAAATGCCAAAGAGATGGATGGTTCGGGCATATGGGACACGCCATATATTATCGATGAAAATAACAAGGATGAACACCCTAAAGTCACTCCATACAGTTAGGCTAATAGTTAAATCCTATTGCAAAAATTCTATTGCAAACGAAGGTGGGTTATCTTGAAAGCATAACTATGTGCCAAGACAATCAACTTGCCTCTTATAAAAAGGATATTCGGGCATTGTAAGCTCGAACCTACTTTAGTGCTTCTCATAATTTCCGTACTATCAGCTGTAAAAGCATGGATTAGAACTGTAATCTCTTTTTTCGAGAGAGCAGCATTGAAACTTTCAAAATAAAAAGGGGGGATTTCAACTAGCCTTTCTCAAAATTAGACCGTACCAGCTGAACACCTTTGCAATTATTGGAATTACAATGCCATATATTATCCTTGGCAGAAGGTTGACAAACAAGTTGTATCCAATGTTACTGAAGGTAACCATGCCGAAGGGCGATATAAGCTGAGTATACAGCAGAAACAGCCCGCCAATAATTCCTCCAGTTAGCGCTGATGCAACCATTCTTTTGAAGCCGAGACCACCTTTATTTAACGCTCCAGTTATGTAGCCTGTTAACATGGCACAAACCACGTAACCAAGGTTACTGATGTCGCCGATCATGCCATCTGGTGTATACTTTTGAGCAGCGGCAAAAACGTCATTAACGTAAAGTGCGTAGATGCTGCCTAACAGAAAGCCAGAAGCGCCGCCAGCCCATTGATTCCACAAGAGGCCGAAAAGCATTGGAACACCTATTACGAGTATTGCCTCGCCAAGACCATACACTAGTATAGCCCGCAATGTTGGATCAAGCACTGGACCCAAGTAGAAAGGAAATGCAATTATCAGGAATGCCACTATACACGGTATTACCACAGCATATATTACATCGCTAGCTTTAAGGCCCTCACTCATTATCCATCCCCTTTAATTGAAATTATTTTAACTAGTTTAAGGTATTAATAGATTTTGCCTTTATTAATGCTCAACTCTTTAATATCAGTCAAATATCTTAAAATTAGGTACGGTGGCAAAAATGGACAATAAACGAAAGTTAATGTTTCTTATGGCCAGCCTTATTCTTGACAGCCTTATTCTTGAAACAATACCAATGTGCAGCGTTGCTCGGTGCTCTTCCGGGACTTTAGCGCTTTGGCATATGGATGAAGTCTACACACCAGAGGCAGCAGAAAAAGCTAACGCAATTTTAGGTGGAACGCCGCCCCCAATGCTTGTTGAGGGAAAATTCGGCAAAGCATTGAGTTTTGACGGCTCGAATTTTGTATATATTCCAATGACTCCTAGTCTATACACTCCTGATGAAGTTACTCTTGAAGCATGGATTTATGTTAACTCTTTTAAAGACGTAGAATACAACAACATCATAGTCATAGCCTACCGAACTGGTTTAGAGTGGCAGTCAGTCACGCGTATATGTGGGATGGCCTTAAAGCCAAGCCAAAACCGAGAAAAAGGCTTTCTCAGAGGTTACGTTTACACGGATAAAGAGCACTTAAACGAGATAATGACCACGGAACCACTTATACCATTAAATAAATGGATTCACGTGGCCTTTACACGCAGCCTATCTTCCGGGGTGCATTTGTATGTAAATGGAGAAGAGGTTGAAGTTAACGTTGTGCAAGGCGTGCGAAACCCAATGGGCAAAATGCTTATGGGAACGGAAATCTATTTTGGACACGACGCTGAAATTATAATAGATGAACCAAGGATATGTGATGTTGCCTTGAACCCATCACAATTCCTTCTGAAAAATACATTGGAAATTGCCGTCTCCCGCACGGAAATCGACATAGGTCCCAACCTCATGCTAGCAATAATTGTTGCAGCCTTGATTTTCGCAGTAGCCTGGTTGCTGAGGAGAGCCATACAAACATGGGGGATGACGAGGTCAAGCGCTCAATGAATCATAGAGAAGTTTGTTTAAAAGATTTAATGTTGGAAGTTCTATGGATGTAAGAATCAAAATGCTCCAGCTTCTCCTTCAACAAGTCTTTTTAGGCAGGGGGATGAAGGGGAAACCCTTTACACCCCAAATAGTATCATACTCTGTTACCAGTGCATGCAATTACAGATGCTCCCACTGCCACGCAGACGCTGGCAAAGCTACGCAAAACGAACTTACAGTTGAAGAAGCAAGAAGGGTTGTAAACGAAATGGCTGAGCTTGGAACAGAAGTTATAATTTTCAGCGGAGGCGAACCGCTTCTAAGAAAGGGCTTCATATTGAGTCTAGCGCGGTATTGTTTTGATTTAGGAATAATGCCCGTAATTCTCACTAATGGAAGTCTGCTTGACTATAAAACAGCCCAGGAACTTAAGGACGCAGGGATAATTGCAGCCGGCATTCCGCTCGACTATGCAACCCCTCAGCGTTTTGACGAGCTTAGAAACGCTCCAGGAGCGTTTGAAAGTGCAATAAGAGCCATTAAGGCGTGTCATAAAGCAGACTTACCAGTTGCAGCAACAATTATGCTTTTTCAAGATAGTTTAAATGAACTGCCAAAGTTGATGGATTTGTTATACAATTTAAATGTAGAACAAGCAGTTCTCTACGATTTTATTCCAGTAGGCCGAGGGACAAAAATTAGCGACCTTGCTATGGATCATGAACAACGTGTTAAACTGTTAGACTATCTTTTCAGAATTCAAGCGGAAAGAGAAATGTTTTTCCTCATTTCAGGAGGCAGCCCTCTTTATCCGGGCATAGTCTTGGAAATGCATAAAAGATATGGAATTAAAGCTCCTAGAAGACTTCTGAAAAGCTTTTTGGTGCAATCCAAGTTTGGATGCCCCGCGGGGATCCAGTACTTTAGCCTGAGACCAAACGGAGACGTTTATCCATGCCCATTCTTACAACTAAAAACTGGGAACGTTAGGGAACAAAGTCTCAGCAATATCTGGTACAGCTCAGAAATTCTCGCTAACTTAAGGAACAGAAATCTGTTAAAAGGAAAATGCAACAAATGCAGCTACCGGGAAACTTGCGGTGGTTGTAGAGCAAAAGCTTGGCTTAAAGAGGGCGATTATCTAGCATCGGATCCCAACTGCTCCATTGATTTATTCAAGGCAAAGAGAATCGACCCAACCGCAATAGATTGTGTCAGCATATGTGTGGGATAACTGCTATGACCTTTAACCATTATCTTACTATAATTTGTGCTGAAAAGGCAAAATAATATGCCTACAATTTGCTCTGTTCGATTAGCATACATTTGCTATACAAGGTTTATGATGTAAACCGTAAACTATTAAAGTTGCAAGTTTTATAATCGGGCAGATGATGAGGGTTAGAGATGGCGGCAAGGAAAAAAGGGCCTCTTCTAATAACTTCTTGGAGGGCAACAAGAGCGTGTAATTTAAATTGCGTTTACTGTAACGTTGAAGCGAAACATGAACCGGCTCCAGATGAACTAACTACAAAAGAGGCTATTTACCTCGTGGATTTAATCTACGATTTTGGCTCAGAGTGGTTCGGTCTGAAAGGCGGAGAACCGTTGATGCGTAAAGACGTTTTTGAAATAATAGGCCACGCGAGGAGTATAGGCTTAAATGTATGCCTTTTAACCAACGGATACTTTGTTGAGGGTGAAATACTCAACAACTTAGCCAAGTACGAGGTTTATACGTCTGTTAGCATTGATGGACCCGAAAAGGTCAACGATGCCTTAAGAGGTGAAGGTTCATACAAAGCAGCTCTTTCAGCTATTCAGAAACTCTCCAAAGCTGGGGTGCTGAACGGTCTTTCGATGGCTGTAACCTCAATAAACTATAAGGAGGCGGATCATATAGTTGAGTTGGCCGAGGAGTATGGAGCAAGATTCGTGTGGTTTAACCATTTGCTTCCATGTGGAAAGGCTAGGGGAAAAGCTCAGCTTGAACCGACCCCACAACAGTATGAATGGTTCTTGAACCATATATACGATTTAATGCATAAAACCTACAAGAAAAAGTTTGACTTTCACGTTCACTGTCCCTTCTTCGCCAGAATATTTAAGGAAAGAAACCCCTCAAGATTCTGGGAATGGTTTAACAACGAGTTTACCGGAAAATGCATATACTTCCTCTTCGGAGGCTACCTAAGCGTACTAGAAAATGGAGACGTCATACCATGCTTTTACTCAGAAGGCCTCAAAATTGGAAACATAAAGGAGAAAACTTTAAAGGAAATGTGGGAAAAGCTTCAAGCCTCAGATTTCTATAAGAGGCTTAAAAATCCTGACAACTTGAAGGGAAAATGCGGGATATGCGAATACAGATATGTATGTGGAGGATGCAGGACGAGGGCTTTCGCCCACACTGGCGATTGGTTTGAATCAGATCAGGCATGCGCTTATACACCTCTCTCGGCAAGCAAGAATTCTCTGCACACATGTGCAGAAGCCACAAATATTTTAGAGCTTAGAAGAGGCAAAAACATCTACGAAACTAAGGAAAAACCCTAAAGAGAGTTTACCACCCCAATTCAGGGTTTCTCTCAATGTATGCTGACCTAGTCCTTTTAAACGGACAGATAATAACCTTGTACAAGGACAAACCCTTAGTCGAAGCTTTAGCAATAAAAGGCAATAAAATAGTAAAGATCGGCCGAAATGAAGAAATCTCCCAGCATATAAACGAGAAGACAAAGGTGATAGATTTAGATGGAAAAACCGTTATTCCAGGACTCATCGACTCCCATATACATGTCGCAGATTTCGCTAAGACCCTTTGCTGGATAAACCTTGAAAGGGCAAAATCAATAGCGGAAATTAAAAGTTTGGTTAAGAAACATGCTGAGAGGGCTCCAAAGGGGAAGTGGATAATTGGCAAAGGATGGGATGAGGAAAAATTAGTTGAGAAAAGGCCTCCGAAGGCTTCTGAACTTGATGAGGTGGCTCCAAACAATCCTGTGGTTCTTTACAAAGCGAAGGGACGTGTATGTGTTGTCAATAGTTCGGCGTTGGAAATTGCTGGTAAATCTGAAAACTTGAAAGATTTTAAAAATAATGGTGTAGACATTGATCCGCAAACGGGAAAGCCGACAGGAATATTGAGCGGCCAAGCGACAGACATCATCTGGAAACTTATTCCCGACACAACTGCCGAGGAACTTAAGGAGTTGATAGAAACAGCCTTTAAGAAGATACTTGAAGCTGGGATAACTACTGTTCAATGGATAGTTTCTTCAACTCAAGAATTGTATGCAATAAAGGGGATTGTTGAGAAAGGAAAACCACCAATAAGAGTTTACCTAATTGTTCCAATAGAAACATTAACCATGGACGTGTTGCATGAGCTTCAATTGATGGAAAACGAATATTTCAAAGTTGGAGGGGCAATATTGTATGCGGATGGCTACCTTGCTTCAAAAACTGCAGCCTTAACAGAACCCTACAGAAACTCACAAAACGTTGGCAAGCTTTTTTATAACGCTGAAAGAATGAAAAAGCTTCTCCAGTTTATTGGGAAAACAGGATTACAAGCGGTAATTCACGCCATGGGAGACCGAGCCGTCAAGGAAGCTTTAAAGGCGATAAAAGCTGTTTCAACACATCACTTTTTAGAAAGTGCCAAGTTTCGCATAGAAAGCGCGGCAATTTTACCTTTAGAACTCATTGAAGAAATCGCAAGCTTGGGGTTGGTGGTTTCCATTCAACCATATATGGCTTACTCTGAACTTGAGTTTTGGGGGGCTGCTGAAAGTATAGGTGAGAGAATTCGATGGCTTTACCCTTTAAAATCGCTTGTAAAAGAGGGAGTTATCGTGGCCGGAGGCACAGATTGTCCAATGGAACCCTTAAACATATTCTCTCACATTAAAACAGCTGTAACAAGACAGAAACCCGTTGAAGAGCGGATAACCGTCTACGATGCTTTAAGGATGTATACGATAAATGCTGCCTATTCAATGGGCGAACACAATTCTAAAGGAACCATTGAAGAAGGGAAACTTGCCGATTTAACAGGGCTTTCAGAGAATCCGCTAACGGTTCCGCCTGAAAAAATTGATAGAATAAAAGCCGAGTTGACTATTGTTGATGGGGAAATAGCCTACTTTGAGTCAAATAGCATAAAATTGATTAATATTCCTAGTTAAAGCGAGGTTGAATTTTGGTCGTAGATTTCGCCACGGCGTTCCTTATCCTGCTTTTGTCAATAGTTATTGACCTAATTATAACAGATCCTTCGCCAAACACCCCGTGGACCCTGCGCTATAGGCTGCACCCAACTGTTCTGATGGGTAAACTTGCGCAGCGACTGGAAGCTTTGCTAAGGAATCCTGATTCCCCGAGGGTTGAAAAGTTTAACGGTGTTATACTGGTATTAGTTGTTGTGGCATCGTTTGTCATTCCTACATATTTCATTTTGAAATTTGTTAAGGATTTTTTGGGCATCATACCATACATTATTGTCTCCGCCTTCATACTTAAAATGACAATCTGCATCAAACTTGAAACTGATTGGGCATATGGTGTCTCAGAAGCGTTGCAAAAGGAAGATTTGGCCGAGGCAAGAAAATACGCCCATTTCTCAAGAAGGGATCCTTCAAAGCTGAACAGTTCTCAAATATCCTCTTCAGTTATTGAGTCTATGGCTGAAAACTTGGTTGATTTTAGGTTGTCTCCCCTTTTCTACTACGGAATCTTTGGCGTTGTCGGGGCTGTAGCCTACAGGGCCATCAACACTCTTGACGGAGTGGTCGGCTTCAAGGATCCTGAGCACATAAATATTGGTTGGTTTTCAGCAACCCTTGATACAGTAGTAAACTACATCCCCACAAGGATAACAGCCCTTCTTATAATCTTAGCGTCTAAAATCTTAGGAGAGGATTGCGAGATAGCTTGGAAAATAGCCCTCCGTGATAGGAAGAATGTTCCAAGTAGAAACCATGGTTGGACGATGGCTGCCATGGCCGGCGCCCTTAACGTTCGCCTCGAAAAGCCTGGCCACTACGTCATATATAATGAGGGAAGAACGCCTTCACACTTAGATATTATGAGGGCTTTGAAAATAAGGAATGCTGTAATAATTTTGTTCATAGTGCTTGTCGTCACACCGCTCCTCTACTTGTCAACAGTGGTTTTTAGATTTTAAAACATCAATGGTTACAGCTACATTATGGAATAAAATAAATACTTGTTGTTCAGCAAATGTAGGAAGGAGAGTGATGGCGATTCGCGTTACACTTGTTAATCCACCGTATCCCAAAAAGGCCCATCAACATCCAGCCCTCATCCCATTGAGTTTGGGATATTTAGGCGCTGTATGCGAAGAGAACGGCTACGATGTTTCCATCATAGATTGTCAAGCTGAAAAACTCGACTATGAAAGTTTCGAACGCAGGTTAAAAGGCGTCGAATCAGATGTTATTGGGATAACTTCAGCAACTTTAACTTATAAGCCAGCTTTAAGGATAGCTGAAATTGCCAAGGAAATCTTTCCAAACAGCATAGTTATTTTAGGAGGGTGCCACGCAACTTTCTGGGATGAAAATGCGTTTAAGGAAAGCCCACACATAGATGTAATTGTCCGTAAAGAAGGAGAATTAACCTTCCTGGAACTCCTTGGCAAAATTAAAGCGGGCAAAAAAATTGATGAAGTTAAAGGCATCACCTACAAAGCTGAAAATGGAACAATCGTTAGGAACGAGGACAGGCCCTATATAGAGGATTTAGATTCGCTTCCATACCCCGCTCACCACCTTTTGAAGCTTAACCTCTACAACAAATATGGAAAACTCATAATCCCAGTTATGACAAGTAGAGGCTGCGTTTATTGGTGCGATTTCTGCTGTGCGGTGAGGATGTTCGGCAGAAAATACCGAATGAGGGATCCGATAAAAGTTGTTGACGAAATTGAATACATGCATAAAACCTTCGGCACGGATCAATTCACTTTTTACGATGACGCTTTCTCAGTGGATGCTCAAAGAACGGAAAAAATATGCGATGAAATCGTCAAAAGGAGGCTGGACATAAAATGGGACTGCGAAACAAGAGTAGACATGGTTAGCAGGGCGTTGCTTGAAAAGATGAAAAGGGCTGGATGTATAGCAATATGGTTCGGCGTTGAGTCAGGTTCTCAATTAATACTCGATAAGATGCATAAAAAAATAAGAATCGAACAGACCAGAAGGGCTTTTAAAACTGCCCAAGAGGTAGGATTAATGACCGTTGCAAGCGTTATTTTGGGTTTTCCAGGCGAAACGGAGGAGACTGCTATGGAAACGGTAAATTTTGTTATGAGTTTAGACCCCCATGATGTTGGCTTTTATATTGCAACTCCTTATCCGGGGACCCCCCTCTATGATTTGGTTAAGAGCAAAGGTTGGCTTAAAACTGAAGATTTCGAAAAATATGATACCGCAACCCCCGTTTTTGAAACCCCCTACTTAAGCATGGAGAAGCTGAAGGAAATAAGAGAGAAAGCTTACCGTCGTTTCTATTTAAGGCCGAATTACGTGATGAAAATGCTTAAAATTGGAGGAGTCTATGGGATATCAGCGGTTAGAACTTCATTAGCCTACTTACTAAGAACTCTACATTTAAGGCTCAGCTGAACCTTCAAAGGAAACCTTTATCTATCTATCTGCTTCTACAGAATAATCAATTTCGAATGGAGTGGTGAACGTTGTCAACCTCGAAAGAATACTCATACATGACTAAGGACAGGCTGATGGCATACACATTTGTCGCCCTCATCGCACTTGTAATCGTGTCAGCTTTTGCGTGGTGGCCTACATCCATCATAGCATCGTTAATTGCAGTTGTAGTCGCTGTATCTCTCGATTATTTACTTTCGCTGGTTATGAAGGACAAAGGGCCAATTAACACGATGTCCGCGGCTGTGTTTGGGCTCATTGTAGCCTTATCGTATACGCTGGCTGCTCCTTCTTCGCCGCTTTTTGCTACATATACAGGCATGCCTGAAATATTGCCTCTAACAGCGCCCATGGCGTATGTATACGTCGCCGTTATTGCCGCGGTCGGAATGATCTTCTTTAAAAAACTTCAAGGATTGTTAGGCAGAAAGTACGTAAACCCAGCAGCAGCTGCAAAACTAGTAGTTTTCCTTCCATTTCTTTACACAGTTCTACTACCAAATGCCCATCAGATGACATCTCTGACCGCACCTATATTCTTCAGCGGCACCCCTGAGCACCCTTCATTCGGCG
>Ga0080004_1109323_pt1 | contig 24624 bp, 24 predicted proteins | sample WasSprMetagenome_FD_69207 | JGI IMG/M metagenome (GOLD analysis project Ga0080004, IMG submission 69207) | Sulfidic aquatic microbial communities from Washburn Spring, Yellowstone National Park, USA - WS (SPADES assembly) (version 2) | ecosystem: Environmental > Aquatic > Thermal springs > Hot...
AAACCATTATCACACAAGCTTAAATCAAACATCAAAAAATAAAATCACATTACCAATACCTTAGCTTTACTGACTGCTAAATCATCTCGCCAAGCTATCACATAACTAAACTAAAATCACTAAATTATTGATAAACCAATCTTCAACGTCTCACATTTCACGTTTCACATAAAACAAGCTTGTACAGGCTAACCTATTCAACTGCCAAGGTTCTGTTAAAAATTAAAAAAGCCTATTTTAATATACAAAAAATTTCATAACCTGTCAAGCAAAAATTAAAACTGTTCCAAAATTCTCGTAAGTTTACCTTTCCGTGTCATTCAGAGACTGTAAGTCGATGGACCTCCTCTTTTAAAAATAAGGAAGTATGAGATTCTTCGCTTCACTCAGAATGGCAACGTTGTTTTTTAGAAAACCCTTTTATTATCTACTTTTTCCACAGACTTATTTTCTGAATCACAAATTTAAACACTATCATCAAGTAGAGCTTTTACAAGTTTACCATAACCTTTTGGTACATATAAATTGTACTCTTCTCCATCGTTAGGTATTCTTTTTCTCAATAGGTGAGGATTTAATTTATCTAAGGTTTCTCTTTTAATATAAGTTAATTTTGATATCTCTTCAAAAGTATATCCTTTATTTACTTTTACAACATCAAAGTCTACATCTTCTTTATCTAATCCTTTTTTCTTAATTATTTCTGTAGTTGCTTCAGCAATTGCAATAAAATTTAGAACGTATTCTCTTGTTTGTTTTGGTAAGAAATTTTTAATACTACTAAATGAATTTCCATGATAGCTAACTTTTGTAATTATCTTGGTATGCCCAGCATTATAACTTGCAAGAACCAATTGCCAATCTCCAAAAACAGAATAGAGTTTTTTAAAATATTTCACAGCTGCAAGTGTAGACTTTATAGGGTCTAACCTTTCATCAACTTCTTTGTTTACTCTTAGTCCAAAATTTCTTGCGGTTTCAGGCATCAATTGCCATAAGCCTGCCGCACCTTTTGGTGATTTTGCCATAATTTTGTAATGGCTCTCTATAATAGGAACTGCTAAAAGTTCTGGCGGTAGATTATGTTTTATTAAAATGTTATAAATTAAAGGAATAACATTTTTCCCATTTTCAATGTAAGATTCTAACTCTTTTCTATATTTTGAAATATAATCTTTTTTCCTTTTCTTAATTTCGATCTTTATCAGCTCTTCTTCTGATTTGCTTAAATAATCTTCTAAAGCTTTAATATCTTGAGAGCTTTCAAGCTTATCCTCAACAGCTGAGCTTATATTTTTCAGCTCCAGAGTTTCTGCTTTTATAACATTTAATCCTATTAGTAAAACCATAAAATATACGTATATCAATACCTTTATCATAGCGTTACCTCCTTAAGTACAGGTTATTATAAACTAATTTTTTCTAATTGACAACCCCTTGAAAATATATTATATTATTAATTCCGAAAGCAAATGGGCCCGTAGCTCAGTTGGTTAGAGCAGACGGCTCATAACCGTCCGGCCGGGGGTTCGAGTCCCTCCGGGCCCATAAATCTAAAATTACATCGGAGAAAGAATGGATAGTGTTACAGCATCAAAATTATTAAACCTCCAAGAACTTGATAACCAAATAGAAAGCATAAAATCACAATTAGAAAAAATTCCGACAGAAATAGAAAAACTCCAAAAAGAAATTGAATCTTTAAAAATTAAGCATGACCAACTTATCCATAGAAAAAAAGAGTTAGAGTTTCAAAAAAAAGAAAAAGAGTTAGACATTCAAACATTTCAAGACAGAATAGCAAAGCTTGAAATAGCTTTAAATAAAGTAAAAAGTAATGAAGAGTATAAAGCTCTGCTGAGAGAAAAAGCTCAAGCTGAAGAAAATATCATTCATTTAGAAGATGAAATTATTCAATTAATGGAAGAGATAGAAAATTTAGCAAAAGAGATTAAAGAGTTTGAGAAGATTAGAGAAGAAAAAATCAAAGAATTAGAAAATGAAATTAAAGCCTTAAACTCCAAAAAAACTCAATTAGAAGAAGAGCTTAATAAACTCATCATACAAAGACAAGAATTAGTCAAAACCATAAAACCACAAGCTTTAAGCCAATATGAGAATATCAAGAAAAGAGTAAAAAATAAAGTCATAGCAATAGTTGAAGACCAAGTATGCACCGGCTGTTATATGGTAATTCCGCCAAAAATATTTACAGAACTTTTAAAGTCGGAAAAATTATTTACTTGTCCTAACTGTGGCAGATATCTATTTTATGAGTCTAAATAAGGAGTTATTATGTTAGGGATAATAGGTGGTAGCGGACTATACCAAATCGATGGAATTAAAATCTTAGATGAAATAGCAATAGAAACGCCTTTTGGAGAGCCATCAGATAAATATATCATTACTGAGTATGAAGGTAGAAAAGTAGTTTTTTTGCCAAGACATGGAAAAGGTCATAAATACCCACCACATTTGATAAATTTTAGAGCTAATATATGGGGGTTTAGAAAGCTTGGAGTGGATAAAATTTTATCTATCTCTGCAGTTGGCGGAATTAATCCAAGTTTAAAACCCGGGGATTTTGTGATATCTGACCAATTTATTGATTTTACTAAGTCAAGAGTTCAAACTTTTTATGAAGGTGTGTACTCAAAAAATGATGATACTGAAATAAAGGATGAAGTTACTGAATTTTTAGAAAATAAAAGAGTTGTTCATATAGATGTAACAGACCCTTTTTGCCCGGATATGAGAGATGTTTTGATAAAAGTGTGTGATAAAAATAACTTTCCTTTTCATCAAAAAGGTGTTTATGCAGCAACAGAAGGACCAAGGCTTGAAACATCTGCTGAAATAAAATTTTTAAGATTGATTGGTGCTGATATAGTAGGGATGACACTTGTGCCGGAGATTGTTCTTGCAAGGGAGTTAAAAATGCATTTTGCTTCCATCAGCGTTGTGACAAACCTTGCAGCAGGTATATCGCAAAATAGATTAACATCTGACGAAGTTGTGGAAATGATGAGAGAGAAAAATGAGCAGATAAAAACTGTTATTCTGAATTTTATAGAAACCCTTCCAGAAAGATTTAATTGCCAATGTGAAAATGTGCTAAAAGGAGCTGCTATTTAGCTCCTTTTTTGAATAAACTACCAACAGTAAAAGCTGACATTATCTTGGAATATTCTTTTTCTGTAAGGTCGCTTCTTTCTAAAAAGGCTTTTAAATCTTTGTAATGTATTTCCCTTTTTGAGATCCTTTCTAGAATCCATTTTAAACTTTCTTCTTTGGTTTTTTCTGAAAGTTCTTTAAACTCTTTTGAAGATACATTCTCTTCTTGTGCATTGTATTCTACTATTTGATTGATTTGGTTAATCTTTTCAACTTTTGGTAAAGATACGTCAATTTCTATTCCATTCTCTGTTAGCTCTTCGGCTATCCAGCCAAAGTGTTTCATTTTATCTATGGCTTTTTGTTCTAACTCGTCGCTTAAATGGGGATTCTTAAATCTTGTTATAAATGATTGGTAAAGCTCTTCTAAAATTTTTTTGTATTGTTTTTGAAGTACTGTATTTAACAACTGCGCTATTTCCATTCTTTCTTGCTCTGCCTGTGAAGAAGATGTTTTGATTAATTGTTTTAAATTCTCTTTCATTTTTATAAATATTTGACTATGAGCTGTTTCATCATTTATGACTCTTGAAAGAATTCTTTTGCTTGGTTCATCGCTAATATCATTTAATTGGTTTGAATATTCTTTAATAGCCATGAGCTCTGCATCAATGTTAAGCTGCATTAATTCTTCTAAGGTTGGAGCATGTAAGAACACCGATGCTCTTTCAGAAATTGCAGGGTCTCCCCCAAGCTCAACAACTTTGTGGGCAAACATTCTTAGATGTCTCATCTCTTCTCTGGCTATTTCTTCAATTTCGTTTTCCGTTTCAGCTTCTCCAATTGTGTAGGCATGAAATAAATACTGAATAATTGCACTATGCTCTAAGGCTATATTGTAGTTAAAATAATTTATTATTTTTTCTCTTTCTATGTCTTTCATTTTTATCTCCTGTTTTTGTTTTTCTTTCTAATATTAATGCTTTAATTTAAAAATGTCAATTCAAAGTTGAGGGTGTTCAAAAATTTCTGTAAATTTTGCCTTTCCTTGTCATACTGAGGACGAAGGCTGAAGGATCTCATCTTTTGATTTTTTACTTGAAAAGAGAAATATGAGATTCTTCGCCTGGTTCAGAATGACGACGTGGATCTTGCAAGCAGTCTCTACTGAAGGAAAGTAGAGAAGAAAAAGTTATTAAATAACATTATAAAGTTATTCAATAAGAAAAAAGTATGCAAGTGAATAAGTGGTATGAAGAGCGTTGAATGTTGTAGTAGCGGTTTATAGACAGACCATACATACACAATTTAAGAATCGACCATACACAATTTGCGAAAGATTTTAAGATGGACTTTTACATGATGTAAGTTTTATAGGTGATTAGATGATAAAAGCCCCCTTAATGGGGGCAAAATTGTATTAGTGAGTTTTATATCCTTTCTCTGCTATTTTAACTAATTTTAAGAAATGGAACGCTAAGCTTATAGCTCTAAAAAACTGAGATATTAAAGAGTGCATTTTTCTTCTATCTGAATCTGAAAATCTAAATTTTGCTTGAGCCATTTATAGTCCCTCCTTTTAAGATTTTTTCAAGGTATTAATTTCCAGAAAGGCTTGCCTTGTAATTTCCATAAAAATGCATAGTGTAAGCCGAGCTTAAACCATGCTCCAGCTTTTCCTGGTTCTGCAACACATAAATCTAAATCTCTTCCATATTCGCCATATTTAGCTCTATTTCTTGCAACCGGAAAGATTGCAATCGTTCCTGCCATACCGCCAAAGATTCCATTTTTCATAGAAGCAACGCATAATCCCGGTGTTTCTGCCATTGAAGCTGTATTTTGAGGTTCTCTTCCTTCAATCATGTCAACAATGTTTAACGCTGCTGCTTTTCCGGATAACTCTGCAGTATAACCTGTTCTTGGTGGAGCCGGTGCTATTACTGTTCCATTTGGAGATTTACCCGGTTTTGATAATGGTCCAGGCGGCGCAAAAGCAATACCGGCTGCAAAAATGTTTTTATAGATAGGATTTTGATACGTTTTAGGCCAATCTGGACCATCTAATTCTTCATAAGGCTTTCCATATACAGCATCAACTTTTACAAATCCTGCCGGGTTACACATCTTATCTTTTATATCATTACCATCTTTATCTATCCATTTAATTGGTTGTCCTGCAAATGGTGGAAGGAGCATTGCAAAGTCATATTCTAATTCTTTGAACTCTCCGTCTAAGTTTTCAATGTATATTTTCTTTTCATCAACTTTATGAACGTGGCTTCTGATTTCGTATTTGATTCCATAATCGTAGAATATACCTTCTGCCATCATTTCTGAAGTAAAGATCAATGAGCCCTTTTTAGCTTCAAGTCCGTCAATTCCAAAGTCTCCAAGCTTTGGTTCATTCGAAAGCCATATTAATTCAACCCTATCTCTTAATCCTCTATCAACAAGGTCATTATGAACGTTAGTGATAAATTCAAATCCTGCACCTTGACAAGTACAACCACCATGTCCCGTTCCGATGACGATTTTAGCTTTATCGCCTTTTTCTAATCTTTTTACAAGTTCTAAATAAGCTTTAGCAGTTTCTACAGCGTGAGGAGGCGTACAAACAGAATAAGTATAACCTTTATCCGGACCAAGTCCTGGAGTAGCATCAAAGTTTAACTTAGGACCTGTTGCAACCAGAAGATAATCATAATTCAATCTTTTTTCTTGCTCAGATCCAACGGGCTTTATCATAACATAGTTATCATCCGGATGAACTTCCGTTAAAAATGCTCTTTCATACTTAATCCCAAATTTGTCGTAAACTGGCTTTAGTGGAAACTGGGTTTTCTCAACAGGCATCTGTCCAACACCAACCCAAATTAGAGATGGAATGTAATTGAATGTTTCGTTAGGTGTAACCACTGTTATTTCGTGATTACCATTTTTTGGATTGAGCCTGTCTGCTAAAATCAGAGCCGCATAATGTCCTGCAAATCCACTTCCTGCAATCACAATTTTTGCCATGACTACAACCTCCAAATTTCTTAAAATAAAAAATTAATAATTTTATCATACACCTATTAGCATTAGTTAGCAACAACTAACTGTATAAAACAATGGCAAATTTAAAAAAATAATAAGAAAAATCATTGATTCCCATCATTATTATGATAAATAATATCGAAGCCTTGCGTGAGAAATTAGCAGTTTTTGTAAAATTTAAAGATGAGATCCTTCGGACTTCGTCCTCAGGATGACGGCGAAAGGTTGGTTGATAAATATCAGAAGAAAATTAACCTCACTTGTCATTCTGCAACCGGCGAAGAATATCCTATTGAATTTCTCGCTCAACGTATAATACCGAAAAAGGAGGACAAAAAATGAATTGGATAAAGCTAAAAAGAAACAAAATTTTGGTTAAAGGTAAACAGTCAAAGTTAAATCTTAAAGGTATTAAAGAAGAGCATACAGCTTTTTTACAAGGTATTTTAACAAACAATATAGCTCAGCTTAATGACAAAGAATTTAATTATAACCTTATGTTAGACCATAAAGGTTCTCCTATTTGGGATTTTTATGTTTTTAAAGAAAACGAAAATTACATTCTTGACTTTGAGTTTGATAGAGATGAAGCATTAAACAAGTTAAAACAGCTTAAACTTTCTTATCAAGTCTTTTTTGAAGTTTTAGAGTTTGAACATATTTACATATTTGGAGAAGATAGTGAAAATTTTATACAGCAAACATTTAATGAAGTGCCGGAGAAATTTAAATATCTTAAATTAGAAAATATCTACATAGCAAACAATCCTTTAAGATTAGGACAAAAAGGCTTTGATATATTCGGAAACCTTGAATCTATTAAATCAAATCTACCAACAGATTTAAAAATAGATGAAGAAGAGTTTGAAAATTTGAGAATAACCAACTGTATTCCAAAAATTGGAAAAGAGTTGGTAGAAAAAGTCCTCCCCCTTGAAACTAACATTTGGAAATATGCCATAAGCCTAAACAAAGGATGTTATGTAGGACAGGAAGCTATAGCAAGAGTGTATTTCAGAGGTAAGCCACCAAGGGTTATGGTAAAATTTAGCTTTGATAACGTATTAGGTGAAAATGAAAAAGTGCTTCTAAACGACAAACCGGTTGGATTTATAACTTCTGTTAATATTAAAGATAAAACCGCAATAGGTTTTATATTAAGAAATATAGCAGAATCTGGCAAAGAGTTAAAAAGTAGTCAGTCAGTGCTTAAAATTTTAAGTATATGCCAGGAGCTAAATGTCTGAAAAGGAAATTTTAGAAAGTATCATAGAGCCAATAACAGTTTTAGATTTTAGCGGAAAGATTTTATACTCAAATCAAGAGTTTGAAAACTACCGGTCTATTCTTGGAAGAAAGCTAAATAAGCTTTTATCAGATATTATCAACTTAAAGTATGTAAAAGAAGGCATCCCGGTTAAAAATCTATATAAAGAGATTGATGAGTACAAATTTTTGATTGACATCTTTCCATACGAAAATGATAAAGTAATACTATTGTTAAGAGATATTACGAGATTTTACAAACTTGAAGAAGAATCAAAAAGAGAGGGAACTTTATACGCTTTTTCTAAAATGCTTTCAGAACTTTTCCATGATATGAAAGGGCCTATCACCGGAATCAAAGCAGCAGCCCAATATTTAAAAGACAATCCGGAAGATAAAGAGTTATTAGATGACATATTGGACGAGATAAAAAGAATTGAAGAGTTTATAAATCAAATAGCATACTTAAACAAACCGGAAAAGGTAAATCTAACAAAAGAAAACATTCATAAACTGATAGATAATGTAATAGCAAAATTTAGCAAAATTTACTCAGAAGTTGAGTTTGTGAGAAAATACGACCCAAGTTTACCAGAAATAAAAATAGATAAAAATCAAATACTAAATGTTATAGAAAATCTCATAAAAAACGCTCTTGAAGCTATCAATTTTGAAGGAAAGGTAGAAGTAGAGACTGGAATTTCTTCTGATGAAATTTACTCACCAAAAAGAAATAAAATATCTATAAAGATAAAAGACTCAGGTCCTGGGATTCCCGAAGATATGTTAGATAAACTTTTTATTCCATTTTATACAACAAAAGAGTTTGGAACAGGTGTTGGACTTGCAAGGTCGTATAAAATTGTAAAACAGCATAAGGGCATATTAAGATATATAGGCAATTCAACCTTTGAAATAATCTTACCCATTGAGTGAGGAGAAATGTTAAAAGCTTTAATCTTTGAAGACGAAAAAACCACAAGAAATGTACTAAAAAGAATCTTACATAAAGAAAACGTTGAAGCGTACGAATTTGAAGAAGCACCAAAAGATTTAAACGTAATATCACAGTACAAACCGGATTTTATATTTTTAGATATTGGTTTAAAAGGTTCTAATGGACTTGAGCTGCTGAAGAAAATAAGCACGTTAGAAGACCATCCGTACGTTGTAATCATCTCCGGTCATTCTGAGTATAAATATTTAATTGAAGCAATGAAGCACGGAGCCTATGACTACATCACAAAACCGTTTGATATAGAAAGGATAAAGCAGGTTATAAATGAGATAAAAGAGTGTTTAAAAGCAAAAGTAGTTTCAGAAGTTCCATTACAAGAGATTGTCGGAAAAAGCCCTGCGATGAAAGAAATTTTTAAGCTTGTTGGTAGAGCTGCTGTTTCTAACGACCCTGTAATAATAAGCGGAGAGAGTGGAACAGGTAAAGAAGTAATAGCAAATCTTATTCATAAGCATTCAAACAGGGCGGACAAACCTTTTATAGCTTTAAACATGGCATCTATTCCGATAGGACTTATAGAAAGTGAGCTGTTTGGCTACGAAAAAGGAGCTTTTACAGGAGCTGATAAAAGCAAGGAAGGAAAATTTCTGCAGGCAAACGGCGGAACCATCTTTTTAGATGAAATCGGAGAAATGCCATTAGAAGCACAAGCTAAGCTTTTAAGAGTATTACAGGAGATGGAGATTACACCAATAGGAAGCAAAAAATCTTATAAAATCGATGTTAGAGTAATTGCAGCAACCAACAAAGATTTAATTAAACTTGTAGCGGAAGGAAAATTTAGAGAAGACTTATTTTATAGACTTTCTGTAATCGAGATTAAACTTCCACCACTTAGAGAAAGGAAGGAAGATATACCAGAACTGGTTGAGCTTTTTACCAAACAAGCATTAGAAAGATATAACCTAAAATCTGGCGGATTTACGCAAGAATCAATCAAATTTTTAGTAAACTACTCTTGGCCCGGCAACGTTAGAGAATTGAAAAATCTTGTATTTAAGCTTATTGCAATGTACAGAGAAAGACCAATCACACCAGACCTACTGCCGGCAAACATAAAAGGAGAAGAAGAGCAAACGGGAGACTGGAGAAGCGGATTTTTAACTGAAGTAAGAAAACTACTCACAAGAAAAAGAAAAAACATTTACATAAAACTAATAGAAGAGGCAGAATATATATTGATAAAAGAAACATTAAAATTCACGGAAGGAAATATATCTTTAGCATCTAAATATTTAGGACTTCACAGGAACACAATCTCTAAAAAGATTAAAGATTTGGAAATAGATATTTCAGAAGAGTAAAATTATTACAGATTATCTGTAAGAATGTTTGCAAAAGCCAGCATCGTCATTCTGTAGTCCTGCAAAGAATCTCCTTTTTGCCTATCGCTTATTTACTGTATGGACAATTAATGAATTGCCTTTGCTTACTTGCTTACCTTTTTCAAAAGAGAAATCCTTCGACTTTACAGCCTCAATAGAAAAGAAAAATTAACCTTGCAAAAAATTTTCTCTACACTCTCATGTTTACTTTGAAGAAATTTTCATTTAAAATGGAATTTTATGATATAATTTTTAATTAAAATTCTTTTAAAAGGAGGTTTATTTTTTGGTTAGAATAAGATTATCAAGAGCGGGTAGAAAAAAGCATCCAGTTTACAGAATGATCGTGGTAGATAGTAAAAAACCAAGAGAAACAAAAGCAATCGAGTATATTGGAACTTATGACCCAATATTAAAAACAGGAAATATTAACGTAGAAAAGGCTTTAGAATGGATAAAAAAAGGTGCACAGCCTTCTGAAAGAGCGCTAAAAATTCTCAAAGCTTTTGGATTAAATACTAACGCATAAGGAGGATGTAGATGAGCAAACTTACGGAAATCGTTGAGCAGATGGCAAAAGCTATCGTTGACCATCCGGAAAAAGTTGAAGTAAAAGAAATTGAAGGAGAAAAAGTAACAGTTATTGAATTAAAAGTTGCTCCAGAAGACCTTGGAAAGATTATCGGTAAACAGGGTAGAACAGCAAGAGCGATGAGAGTAATCTTAGCATCAGTTGCAAGAAAGGAAAATAAAAAAGCCGTCCTTGAAATTTTAGAATAATATTATATCTGAGGGTCTAAAAGGACCCTCTATAGTTTTAAATTCTTTAGTATATCCTCAAATAATAATACGTCTGAGTGATTAAATCAATAAAACTAAGAGATTCTCCGTTGGCTGCAGAATGACATTCAACGTTATTCTTCCTCTAATGCTTACCAATCAACCTCTCTTTGTCATCTTGAACATAATAAAGGATCTCATTTTTTAACGTTTTTTAAAAAGAAAGGAGAAAGGAGATTTTTCGCTTAAGCTCAAATTGATAAACAAGACTACCAACATACAATGTGTACTGGTAATTCATGAATTACCCACACTTTCGCTGTCATCCTAAGGATGTTAGCCTGAAATACCTCTTTCAAGCAAATTTATAAAAAACGCTACTATTCTCTCCAAATTGAATTAATTCTACGACTTAACAAAATCTAACAATTTTTAATTTTTCACGCAACGAATATGAAAAAATGAGACATCTAACTACTGAGAGTGTTTCAAAATTCTCGTAAGCTTACCTTTCCGTGTCATCCTGAGGCTAAAAGCCGAAGGATCTCTTTTTGATCTTTTGACTTGAAAAGGAAAAAATAAGATTCTTCGATTACGCTCAGAATGGCAATTTTGATTTTTGGAACACCCTATTTAACTACTTGACTTTTTAGTTTTTCTTCCTTTCTTAGGCTTTTCTTCTGCTTTCTCTTCTTTTTTGCAATACTCAAAAATCATATTCACTATTTCTTCAGCGTCAATCCAGTTTTGTGCGGTTCTTGAATCATCCATGCCAGTAATGTAATAGATCTTTTCTGCAACTTTCTTGATCAATTCTTCTTTATTCATTTTTACATCCCCGGAGTGAATAATTCATTATAAACCTAACATGAAATTGTAAAAGTTTTATGAAGATAGGGTTAAGATTTTGAAATGGTTATTTTTTTCAAACTTAAATAATTTTAACCGTTCTTTCATTAAATCTTAAAATTCTATCTTTAAAATAGACAAAAATTAAATCAAAGAGATGGATTTGGTGGTAGTGTAAGAATAAGAGGTTTTGACGTTACTCAGATCTTAGTAAGTATTGACGACATGCCGCTAAACGACTCAGGAAGCTTTGCCATTTATCCTCATGAGTATGTAGATGTGGAAAATCTTGAGACTATAACTATTACAAGAGGTTCTGTGAACAAAAGGTCTCCTTTCTACACAGAAATTGGCGGTGCCGTAAAAGTTAGAACTGCTCCACCAAAAAGTAAATTTACAAACTCATTTGGACTAAAATTTGGTTCTTATAACTTTAAAAGAGTATTTTACAGATTAGAGCCTGACAAATCAGTACTTAATCAGTATTACGCAACCGTTAGAAAAATCATAGAGTCTAAAAAACGATACCCGGAAGAGGCAAAAAGAAGGGAAGAGGAGGGGGCTGTTTTAGTTAGATTTACAATAGACGAAGATGGCAATGTTAAAGATGTATCACTTGTTAGGTCCAGCGATAGCCGAATCTTAGACAAAGAGACTTTGAGACTTTTAAACAGTTTAAAATTCCCTCCACCGCCGGAGGGAAAACCTATGACACTAAATTTAGAGATAGAATACAAACTAAACTAAGGAGGTTATAAATGCTTTTAAACAGAAGAGAGTTTATAAGCTTATCATTATCAACCTTATATTTACTTACACATAACTTAGAAGTGTTGGCAGGCGATGCAGTAGAAGTTTTTGACCTTGGAATTGCAAGCGCAGACCCAACGCAGGATGGCATTGTACTATGGACAAGAATTAATCCAAATATTCACAACCAATTAAACAAAGACCTTATCTTAGAGATATCACAAAGTCCAGAGATGAGAGAATCATCAGTCATAAAAATACCTGGAGATAAGATTATAAAAGAAAGAGACTACACAATCAGGCTAACAATAGACAACCTAAAACCAGGACAGACTTACTTTTACAGATTTACATACGCAGACGTTCCGTCAATGATAGGTAGGCTTAAAACACTGCCTGTTGGAGATGTTGAAAGCTACAGAATAGGATTTGTTACCTGTCAAAACTACGCCGATGGATATTATACAGCATACAGACATTTAGCCAATGAAGATATAGGATTTATCTTACATCTTGGAGACCAAATTTATGAGAGAATCTATGGAAAACCAAGAGTTCCCGGCAGAGATTTAGCTTTTCCGTCAGGTCGTAGAATTGCACTTGATTTAGAAGATTATAAATACCTTTATAAAACATACTTGTCAGACAAAGATTATCAGCTTGCAAGAGCAATGCATCCATTTATCTATATTTGGGATGACCATGAATATGCAAACGATTACTCATTTGACTACGAAAAAGGATTTTATAAACTTCCAAAACATCCGTTTGAAAATGACAAAGAAAAAGCCATGAACCTAAGAAAAGCTGCAGTATTAGCCTGGTATTTTTACACACCTTCAAGGGCTAAATTAAATCTTAACGCTCAAAATCCTTTAGAATGGATCACCATTTATAGAGATTTCAAAATTGGAGAATTAGCTCATTTGATTTGCTTAGATGAAAGGTCTTACAGAACACCGCAACCTTGCGATAAAAGATTCGCATCAGCAGGCTGTGAAGACCAGTATAAAACCTCAATGCTTGGAGAAAATCAAAAATTCTGGTTTTATGAAAAGCTAAAACAAGGAAATAGCTGGAAAGTAGTAGCTAACGAAGTCCAATTTGTACAAGGAAGAATAAACGGACTTTATGGCTCCTTAGATGCCTGGGATGGATATATAAAAGAAAGACAAGAGATAATAGAATTTTTAAACAAAAATAACATAAACAAATTTGTAGCCCTAACAGGAGATAGACACGCCGCCTTGATTGCAGAAATACCTACAGAATTTAAAGAAAACTATGAAAAAATCGTCGGTGCGGAGTTTATGACTCCTGCAGTATCCTCAATTTCTGCAGCAGAATCTAACTGGTGGCGAGATTACGGAGTTAAAGATGTCGACGAATATGCCCAGTTAGAAATAAATCAAAACCCATGGACGAAGTATTTAAGCCATAGAGTATGGGGATATTCTATTTTAGATATGGATAAATCATCTGCCAAGTGCCAAATAGTAAGCGTTGACAAATATAAAAAAGACTCAGATAAAGAAATAGCAGCAACTTTTCAGTATATTCCTGGAAAGGGATTAATAAAATTATAAACAGTTGTTGACAAATTCTAACAACACGTTGGGCAAGAAATTCAGTAAGAGTAAAAGATTTTTTGCCGGCTGAAGAATGACATCGTTGATTTTTGGAATAGTCTTTAACAAAGTACAGAATTTTAAAAAAATATTAACAAATTTTAACCATTCTTTCATTAAATTTTAAAATTCATTTGGTATAGTTTTAGGCGAATAATTTTTTTAGAGGAGGTTATTTAGATGAAGAGAACTTTAGCAGTGATGGCTCTCTTAGGAGCTGTAGGGCTTGCAAATGCACAAACCATCGAGAACCCTATTCTCAAAAAACTTGTTGAGAAGGGTATCTTGAAAGAAGATGAAGCGGCAGCAATTGACGAGCAGCTTGCACAAGAAGAGGCAGAAAAGGCTAAGTATCAAGCTGAGATTGACAAAACAGCAATGGAAGCAAAAGAAAAGTTGGCAAAGCTTGAGAAACAAGGCAGCATGGCATCTCTTTTAAAAGGTAAGTTTAAGAAGTTTGAAATTGGCGGAAAGGCTTACTTAGGTTATACTTACCAATCTACTAAGAAAAAATACTCAAGAATTAACGACTCAGGGGATTTTGAAGCAAGAAGATTTTACTTTGATACAAAAGCTTACATCTCAGACAAAGACTTTATAAGATTTACAACTGATATATCAGCAGGAACAGACTATAAACTTAAAGTTAAGTATGGTTATCTCTACAAAGACATTTCAGACTTAATTCCTCACACTGGCTTTGAGTTTGGTATAGCTCATACACCTTGGATTGATTTTGAAGAGCATTCTGGATGGTGGTACAGGTCTGTAGATAAAACATTCATAGAGTCTGGAGACGGTATGGGATTATGGCCATCGGCAGACCTTGGAATTAACTTCAAAACAAAAACTCCGTACGTAACTTCCGAGATAGGAATGTACAACGGAGAAGGTTATGACAAGATTAACACAAATTCTAAATACTCATCCGGCTTCCACAACTCTTTTGAAGGTAGAGTAACATATCACGTATTTGGAAACGGTGATAAAAAAATCAACCCAACAAAAGACCAATACGCAAACATATCTTTACACTTAGCAAGCAACATTGGATATAATGATAATAATAACGGTACATACACAAATCATACAAACCTTAATCTCTACCACATCCACGCAGTTTATAACCATCCAATGTTCTTAATCGCAGCGCAGTATGCAAAAACAGATTATAACTCATCTTCTACAGCAGCTGGCGATGGATACTCAATAAACGCAGAAGTAAGACCGGTTCAAGATTGGTCTATTTTTGGTAGATATGACCATTGGAAATTTAAGAAAGAGTTAGGATTCGGAAACGATGCACAAGGAAACCCTGTCAAAGCTAACAAAAGAGACGCTTACTACTTTGGTGTAGCTTACACATGGAACAAATATGTAAAATGGATTGCAAACGTTTTAACATATGATTACAAGGGAACTAACCCAGACAAAAATGATAAAACAAAATACATGTTAACAGCTGAGCTTAGCTGGTAATCCTACTGCTTTTTGTATGTTTGGGAGGGAGAGGGGAAATTGTTAAAATATCTTAACAGAAAATTAATAAAAAATAAACATTTCAATTGTATCATGATTTTGATCTAAAAAAAATTAAACGGAGGTAAGAAGAAGATGAAAGTAAAAGGCTTGAAAAAGCTTGCAATAGCTGGAATTTTAGCAACATCTACTGTAGCATTAGCAGGAATTACAATTACAGGTGCAGGTGCAACATTCCCATATCCAATTTACTCTGCTTGGGCTTATGCTTATGAAAAAGCAACAGGAAACAAAATTAACTATCAATCAATCGGTTCGGGTGGTGGTATCAGACAAATTGAAAACAGAACAGTAGACTTTGGTGCATCAGACGCTCCATTAACACCAGAAGAGTTAAACCAAAAGAAATTACTACAATTCCCAACAGTAATTGGCGGAGTTGTTCCAACTTACAACCTACCAGAAGTAAAACAAGTTCTTAACTTTGACGGAAAAGCTCTCTGTGATATATACTTGGGTAAAATCACCAAGTGGAACGACCCATACTTACAACAATTAAACCCTGGCGTAAACTTACCGGATAGACCAATCACTGTAGTTCACAGGTCTGATGGATCTGGTACAACTTGGATCTGGACTAACTACTTATCAAAAGTTTGCCCAGAATGGAAAGAAAAGGTTGGATATGGAACATCTGTTAACTGGCCAACTGGTGTAGGTGGAAAAGGAAACGAAGGTGTAGCTAACTACACCAAGAGAATGAGAGGAGCAATAGGATACGTGGAATATATCTATGCAAAACAAAACAATATGCCTGCAGGAAGAGTTAAAAACAGAGAAGGAAACTTTGTTGCTCCATCTATAGAAAGCTTCCAAGCAGCAGCTGCTAACGCTAAATGGGACAAAAGTAAGCATTTCTATGAAATATTAACAGACCAACCGGGTAAAAATTCATACCCAATAGCTGGAGCTACTTTTATTTTACTTGCAAAAGATAGACCAGAAAACTCAAAAAAAGCAGTTATGTTCTTTGACTGGGCATTTACAAACGGAGACCAAGAAGCTGCAAGATTAAACTATATCCCGTTACCACAAAACGTTAAAGATCTGATCAGGTCTTACTGGAAAGAAAATGGATTGATGTAATACTTTTCTCATGTCTAACCTCCTGTTTTGCCCTACCTATAAAAAGGTGGGGCAATTTGTTTTTAAAGAATAAGATTCTTAAAACTTATGACCTCAGGATGACGGAGAAAACGAAAGCATGTTAACAATTACCTTACTTGTCATTCTGAGCGAAGCGAAGAATCTCCTAATTTTAATGAATTTCTCACCCGACGTATTTATAATTTTATACATAAATTTATTACAAACAGTAAAGTGAGGAGCTTAAAGGATGGAAAATACAGCATTAAAGAGGGCGCTTCTTGTAGAAAAACTTTTAAAAATAATCCTTGGGTTTGCAGCAATCTTTATAGGTTTTATACTACCGATAGTTATATTCATCGTACTGTATAAAGAAGCATACCTTGCTATACAAACTTTTGGAGTTTTAAACTTTTTAACATCTACCGACTGGGACCCGGTAGCACTTAAATTTGGCGGGTTGGCTCCTTTAGTCGGAACATTGATAGCAACATTTTTATCAACATTATTCGCTGCTCCAATCTCAATTGGTATAGCTATTTTTTTGGTTGAACTTTCACCAAACAAACTAAAGCCAATCTTTTCAACTGCGATAGAGCTATTAGCCGGAATTCCAAGCATCATTTACGGAATGTGGGGATTGTTCGTAATTGCTCCGTTATTTGGTGAGAAAATAGAACCATGGCTTCAATCAAAGCTTGGCGGAATACCTTTAATAGGAAAGCTTTTTGAAGGTTCTCCTACAGGAATTGATGTTTTAACAACATCTCTTGTTCTTGGAATTATGATAATTCCATTTATGAGCTCTGTTGTTAAAGATGCGTTTAACATGGTCCCGCCTATAATGAAAGAATCAGCTTATGCTCTTGGGGCTACTAAATGGGAAGTAATAAAACAAGTGATGATACCCATCACAGCATCAAGCATTGCAGGTGGATTGATCTTATCCACCGGTAGAGCACTTGGGGAAACGATGGCAGTTACATTTTTAGCAGGGAACGTAAACCAAATACCAAAATCACTTTTAGACCCATTTACAACCATCACAGTTGCTTTGGCTAACCAATTTACAGAAGCAGACACTGCTATTTATCTATCTTCTTTATATTATCTTGCATTAATACTTTTCGTTATGTCATTCGCCGTTTTATATCTATCTAAAATTATGCTTTTAAGATTAGAAAAAAAATGGAAGGTGTAAGTTATGATTAAAAGAAAGTTAGAAAACTACATATTCCTTACACTATCAGGTTTTTCTGCATTGCTTGGATTATTTTTCTTGTTTTGGATACTTGGAGATTTGCTTATTAACGGTTTTAGATACATAAATTTAGATTTATTTACAAAAGACCCGGTTCCACCCGGTATGGAAGGCGGTGGATTTAAACATGCTTTTATCGGTCATTTAATCATTACTACTCTTGGAACTATGATAGGAACGCCTATTGGAATATTAGCCGGTATATTCTTTGCTGAGTATGGTCAAAACTCAAAAGTGTTTAGAATTGCAAGAAATATAGTTGATATAATGGTAAGTAATCCATCTATCGTAATAGGTGCAGTAGTTTATGCGATACTTGTATATCCAGTCGGTCATTTTATGGGAATAGCCGGTTCTGTAGCACTTGCATTGCTTATGATACCAGTTATAGTAATCACAACTGACGAGATGATGAAATTAGTTCCACGAGAGACAAGAGAAGCAGCATACGCCCTCGGGGCTCAGCCATGGCAGGTTAGCTTTCAAGTAGTTTTAAAAGCTGCCAAAGTAGGAGTTTTAACAGGTGTAATTCTTGGAGTAGCAAGAATATCCGGAGAAACTGCACCATTATTATTTACATCCTTTAACAACAACTTTACAACCTACAATATCACACAACCGATGGCATCATTAACAGTTACGGTCTTCCAGTATGCCATGGGACCATACGACGAATGGCACAGACAAGCATGGGCAGCATCGTTCATTCTTACATTTTTTGTATTGATTGCATCAATCACAGCGAGATACTTAATTCAAAGGAAAAAACACTCTTAGGAGGCAAACATAAATGTCTGAAAATGTAAAATTACAAGTCAAAAACTTAAATTTTTATTATGCTGGCAATAAACAGGCTTTAAAAAATATAAACATGCCGGTTTATGAAAAAAAAGTTACAGCGCTGATTGGACCATCTGGATGTGGTAAAACTACACTACTTAGATGTTTTAACAGAATGCATGACCTCTATCCGGGCAACAGATATGAAGGAGAAATAATATTTGAAGGTAAAAACATTCTTGAAAAGGATGTAGATTTAATGGTCTTAAGAAGTAAAATCGGGATGGTATTCCAAAAACCAACCCCGTTTCCAATGTCTATATTTGATAACGTCGCATATGGACTTAGGCTTCAAGGAATTAAAAACAAAACAGAGCTGCAAGACAGAGTTGAAAAAGCTTTAAAAGATGCTGCAATCTGGGACGAAGTAAAAGATAGACTAAATGTATCGGCTTTTTCTTTGTCAGGCGGTCAGCAACAAAGATTATGTATAGCAAGAGCAATAGCAGTAAAACCAGAAGTCATACTATTTGATGAGCCAACATCAGCACTTGACCCAATATCAACATCAAAGATAGAAGAGCTTATAGTTGAATTAAAGAAAAATCATACAATAATTATTGTTACCCACAACATGCAACAGGCAGCAAGGGTTTCAGACTACACTGCATTTATGTATCTTGGAGAGCTTATTGAATTTGATTTAACAGATATTATATTTACTAAACCAAACAAAAAACTAACAGAAGATTATGTTTCAGGTAAATTTGGTTAATAAAAAAATCGAAAACTTTATGAAGGAGGATGTTATATGTTAATAGAACCAAGATTGAATGAAATCAAAGAAAGGCTTTTAAAAATGGCTGAAATTGTAGAAAATATGATAGATAGCTCAATAAAAGCTATCATAGAGCATAACCCCGAGTATTTAAAATATGTCGAAGAAAATGAAAACATAGTTGACCAGATGGAAGTAGAAAATGAATCATTGATAATAACAACCATGGCAAGATATCAACCGGAGGCAAAGTTTTTAAGAATGCTCGCAATGGACTTGTTTGTAAATAGAGACCTTGAAAGAATAGGAGACCATGCAGAAAACATAAAAGAGCATGCCCAGTCTATTTTAACAAAACCAAAGTTAAAAGAATATGTAGATTTACCAAAAATGACTGAGTTAACAATACAGATGGTTCAAGATGCGATAAAAGCCTTCGCAGAAAATGATACAAATCTTGCAAGAGATGTAATAAAGAGAGACGACTTGATAGACGCATTGGAAGACCAAATAATAAGAGAATTATACACTTACATGGTAGAAGACCCGTCAACAATAAAAGTTGGATTAAGACTTATGGACGTTGTTAAAAACATAGAAAGAGTTGCAGACATAGCAACAAACTTAGCAGAAGAAGTTATTTACATGAAAGAAGGAAAAATGTTAAGACATCAGGAATTAGACGAAGATGGAAAGTAATACCATAAAAGATCAGCATTTAGATTATGAAATACTAATAAGTTTTCTTGACTATTTAAAAGAAGGTGTCATTGTTGTTGATGAAAATAAAAATATCCTGTTTGTAAATAGATTTGCACAGAGATTTTTAAATACACCGGATTACGAAGGGAAGCATTTTAAAGAAGTTATAAATGATAATTATCTTTATTCTATAATTTCCCATGATTATGACAAAGACACAAAGTTAGAGGTAAATATAGATAGTAGTAAATACTTAGTCAACGTATATCACATTAAAGGCAAAAAAATTATTCATCTGCAGGATATAACACCATTTGAGATTTACAAACAAGCAAAGAAAGACTTTGTATCTAACGTATCTCATGAGCTAAAAACTCCAATCTCTGTTTTAAAATCTGCTATGGAAACAATAGAAGATGAAATAAAAGACTCTAACATCCTGAAATTTGTAGATATGGCAAAAAAAAGAATAAATCAAATGGACTCTCTCATAAACGACCTTCTTATACTTGCAAGACTTGAATCTCAAGAAGATTTAGTAAAAAAGAAAATATATTTATTACGCAAACAAGTTGAAGACATCTTTGAAGATTTGCAGCATTTAACAAAAGATAAGAACATAAAACTCAAAAATAATGTTCCGAAAAATTTTGAAGTTTATGCAGACGAACAAAAATTAAGCATTGCACTAAAAAATTTGATTGAAAACGCAATAAAATATAACGTTCAAAACGGTTTAGTAGAAGTAAATGCAAAAACCGATGGAAAGTATGACATAATAAGCGTAATAGATACAGGCATAGGGATACCTCCGGAATCAATTCCTCTTGTGTTTGAAAGATTTTACAGGGTCGATAAATCAAGAAGCAGAAACATCGGCGGAACAGGTTTAGGCCTTTCTATCGTTAAACACATCACAGAAGCCCATAAAGGCAAGGTATGGGTAGAAAGTCAAGTAGGAAAAGGAAGTAGATTTTATATCAAAATACCAAAAACATGATTATTCGTACTCTACGTCAGTAGTGTAATTCTGAAGCCGGCGAATAATCTCATTTTTTTATTTCAGAAAGAATCAAAAAATGAAATCCATTGGACTTACGTTCTAAAGATTAAAAATAAAGGTTATATGATAACCATCGGAAAAAATATTAGTCTAATTTGTTATTCTCAGCAAAGAGAAGAATCTTATAATTTTATGAGGCTGTTCCAAAAAACTAACATCATCATTCTGAGAAAAGCGAAGAATCTCATATTTTTCTTTTCAAATCAACAAGTCAAAAAAGAGATCCTTCGGCCTTACGACTTCAGGATGACAGAGAAAGGTTGAATGATAAGCATTAAATGAATGATAACCTAAGATGTCAATCTGCAGTCGGCGAAGAATCTCAAATTTTTTGAACTTCTTACTCAACATATGGTAAGCATTAGAAAAATGTAGTCTAATTTGTTAAAAACTGTTCCAAAAAAATCAACATCATCATTCTGAGCGAAGCGAAGAATCTTGCAATTTTATGAGACTGTTCCAAAAAAACCAACACCGTCATTCTGCAGCCGGCGAAGAATCTCATGTTTTTTATTTTCAAGTCAAAAAATCAAAGATGAGATCCTTCGGACTTCGTCCTCAGGATGATACGTAAAGGTAAGCTTACGAAAATTTTGGAACTACCTTAATTTGATTTTCTGATAGAAGAGAAAATTTTATCACTTTTATTTAATTGTTTGCCCTATATTTTTTTATTTTTTTACACTTATAGTTTATGGATTTAGGCACCTTAATAGGTGCCCTTTTTGGTTTATGTTATGCTGTAGCTGGTTCTGGTGATAAAACGTCTATTTCAACAGTTTCACTTTGCCATAAACCGTGCTTTGTACAGTAGCTCATTGCGTTTAATTTTAATTTGTCTTTTGTTGGAACGATGTAAAAATCTACTTCAGCTTGGTTTGGCTTATTTCCAAGGGAACCCGGTGTAAATGTAGCTTGTCCAAGTAAAGTATCGCCGTCCCATAATTGAACGTAAGCAATATAATGGTCAAAATCATCCGGATGAACGTATTCGTTTCCAACTCTCACTTTTACTTTCAATTTTTGACCTTTTACAGCTTCACCTTCTACGTGTACAAATGGAGAATGTCTGTCAATAAAATCTCTCTTAGCTTCTTTGTCGATTTGTGAAATGTCCACATAAGTGTTAACTTTTGGCATTTTTCTTCCTCCTTTCTAAGTTTTTACGATTATAATATACATTAAAAGACAGAGGTTCATTAATGATAGGAGTCATTATACCATTGTGATTTCAGTCATAGATGCAGAAGAATTTGAAAATTAGATTTATTAAAAACGGGAGGATTGAATGGACAGAAGAGAGTTTATTAAATTGTCAGGAATCAGCATTTTAGCTTCAAGCACAAATATTTTAGCAATGGAAATTTTAGAAAAAGAAGAAAAACCTAAATCTGGAGGTAGGAAAATGAAAGTTATGAAACTTCAACCAAAGGACCATTTAAAACCAAAAGGTCTTGTAGGGATATCAGACGAGCAAATTGACGTTCACTTTGAAGCTCATTACAAAGGTTATGTAGCAAAATACAATGAAATCCAAGAGAAGTTAGCATCTAATTTTGCAGATAGGTCTAAGGCTAATCAAAACTACTCTGAATACAGAGCTCTTAAAGTTGAGGAAAGCTTTAACTATATGGGTGTTATTTTACATGAACTTTATTTTGAAAACTTAATCGGTGGTGGAAAAGGTGAGCCAAGCCAGGAGCTTAGAAAAGCTATAGAAGAATGGTTTGGCTCGGTTGATAATTGCTTAAATGAAATTAAAGCGACAGGCTTAGCATGTAGAGGTTGGGCTACCTTATCTTATGATTTGTACAACAAAATGTTATTTGTAAACGGTTTCGATGCTCACAATCAATATGGGTTTGTTGGCTCTATTCCTTTGATAGTTCTTGATGTATACGAACATGCTTATTATGTAGACCAAAAAAATAAAAGACCACCTTATATCGATGCATTTTTCAAAAATCTTAACTGGGATGTAATCAATCAGAGATTTGAAAATGCTTTAAAAGCAAAAGTTTAAGATATTAATAGGGCAGTCTTAAACGGACTGCCAAAGCGTTCTATGACGTGAATAACCTTTCGATCTGTCTTTCTGAGCGTAAGCTAAGGATCTTATGTTTTCCTTTTCCAAAAAATCAAGAGAGGAGACCCATCGGACTTACGTCCTGGGGGATGACGGGCAAAAAGGTACACTTACAAAAATTTAAGAACATTTTAAACGGACTGCCCATTGTACTTTTCTAAAAACTCCTTTTTAAACTGTTTAAATCTATTTTCTTTTATAGCTTCTCTTATACTTTCCATAAGCCTGAGGTAAAACCTTAAATTATGAATGGTTCCGAGTATGTAGGCTGTTATCTCTTCTGCATTGTAAAGATGTCTTAGATATCCTTTTGAAAAATTTTTACATGTATAACAATCACATAATGGGTCTACTGGCGTCTCGTCAAGCTTGTACTTTGCTGATTTTATGTTGATTTTTCCAAAATGAGTAAAAAGCGTTCCATTTCTGCCGTTTCTTGTAGGCATTACACAGTCAAACATATCAATGCCTCTATCTACACTTTCAAGCAAATCTTCCGGCGTTCCAACACCCATTAAGTATCTCGGCTTGTCTTTTGGAAGAAGTGGTGTTACTGCTTCGGTCATTGCATACATATACTCTTTTGGCTCACCAACAGATAGACCACCGATAGAGTATCCATCCATGTCAAGCTCTACAGTCCTAAGCGCGCTTTCTCTTCTTAAATCTTCGTAAGTTGACCCTTGAATTATTCCAAATAATGCTTGATTTGGATTTTTCTTTGCTTTTTTTGACCTTTCAAGCCATCTGATAGTTCTTTTAAGACTTTCTAAAGCGTACTGATGGCTGGAAGGATAAGGTGGACATTCATCTAAAGGCATCATGATATCACTGCCGATTATTTCTTGAATTTCAACCACAAACTCCGGTGTGAAAAAATGCCATGAACCATCTAAATGAGATTTAAACTTTACGCCTTCTTCTGTAATTACAACCTGTGCCTTTTGTTTACCTTCTCTCTCCTTTCCAGCTGCTAAAGAAAAAACCTGAAACCCTCCACTGTCTGTTAAAATCGGTTTTTTCCAGGATGAAAAATTATGAAGTCCGCCAAATTTCCTTAAAACTTCAAGACCCGGTCTTAAATATAAATGGTATGTATTCCCAAGAATTATCTGTGCGTTTATCTCTTCAAGATGTTTCATAGTTATAGCTTTGACTGTTCCCTGAGTACCTACCGGCATAAAGATAGGTGTATCTATCTCTCCGTGAGGTGTGTATATCTTTCCAAGTCTTGCGTTGCCATCTTCTTTTAAAAGCTCAAACTTAAACAGCTTTTGCCTGGTTAACCAAACTGTACAAAACTGTAAAAAACTGTAAAAAAGTAAAAAATCAGTTTGCACAGCTTGGGTCGGGATATTTATAGTCCGCCATTTCAGACACTCCCAGTCCCGACAGGCGGTATTTTGGAAGTGTCATAGTCCCTGCACCAAGCACAGGAGCTAACCTGTTAGCCACTGCTATCCAATCCTTTGAAATTATAACACGTTTCAAAGGAGAAAAATCTCTATAAGACCTTTCAAGACAGCAGAAGGCTAAGGCTATGGAAAGAACTTGCCAGCT
>Ga0080004_1114818_pt1 | contig 24623 bp, 20 predicted proteins | sample WasSprMetagenome_FD_69207 | JGI IMG/M metagenome (GOLD analysis project Ga0080004, IMG submission 69207) | Sulfidic aquatic microbial communities from Washburn Spring, Yellowstone National Park, USA - WS (SPADES assembly) (version 2) | ecosystem: Environmental > Aquatic > Thermal springs > Hot...
TAGGCTTCCGTCGGATGTGAAGGTTTTGATGGCTATTGAGATGTCTGATTTTGCCCTAGAAGTTTGTGCTGCTGGTGTTAGGGCGCAGAATCCGAAGATAGGCGATGCCGAACTTATGGAAGAGCTTAGAGAGAGGCTTAATTGGAGTAAAAGCATGCGGAGACAGCAGGGAAAGCCGCCACAGCTTAAGCGTGGTGTCTAGCCTTTGGAGGCTTTGCAACGTTTTATTGATCGTCTTTTGAAAAGTTTTGAGAGGCATAGGGTTTTTTATGCTTTTACTGGAGCTTTGGCTGCAAGTTTTTATGGTGTTCCGCGAACCACGGTGGACGTGGATGTAGTTGTTTACGTTTATGGTGAGAAGGCTAAGGTTAGGCTTGTGGAAGCCTTGCGGGAGGCGGGTTTAAAAGCGGAGCTGGCGGCAATTGATAAAGCCTTAAGGTCTGGCTACCATATAGCCACCTTCATAGATACGGAGACGCCATACAGCGTTGACATAATCCTTTCAAAAGAAAAATTTAGGAGGAAGGTTGGCGCGGTTGGCGGTTTGAAGGCTTATTTTCAAACGCCTGAAGACCTTGTTTTGGCGAAGCTCCGCATGATTAGGGCGACAATGCCGAGGGAAAGAGCCCAAAAAGATGTGGAAGACATAAAAGCCATACTAAAATTTGCGAGGGTGGATTTGGAGGCGGTTAGGCGGCAAGCCGAAAAAGAAGGAACGGTCAAAATCCTAGAAGAAATAACAGCACAACAATGTTAGTGGCAGATGTTTTGCAAGTAAAAATTGTGACGGGAAAAGGCGGCAAACAGAAAACTAGTGTTTCACCCCTTTTTCTGTACTTTTTAGTCGTTTTGTTGTTTACGTTGCCATATTAGTTAGACTGCGTCTATTCCGAACACAAAGCCTATGTAGCGGATGAGGATGTTTACTGTTGTTTTCCCTTGAACTATTTGGAATGGGGAAAAAGCTTAAGCTAAAACACTAAAATTGTTATTTTCCTTCATTAATTTGTATATTGTATTTTTGTAAAAAGTTAAAAAGCAATCTTCAAGCCGATACAAATATTTCAGAGCAAAAAAATGGCAAAAAATCCAAAAACTCCTCATAGACATGACAGGAGTAGGCGAATGCATAGTAGAAGACATACAAAACACAGGAATAAACACCCAAATAGAAGGCATAAAATTCACCCAAGAAACAAAAGAGCAACTAGCCAACAACCTAAAACAACTCATGACAGAAAAACAACTCAAAATCCCCTACGACCCAGAACTAATAGCAGAACTAAACACAGAACGCTACCAACTAACAAAAGAAGGCCGAATACGCCTAACCCACCCAGAAGGCACCCACGACGACCGCTTCTGGAGCCTCGCACTAGCCGCATACGCAGCAAAAACCACACCACCAAAACCAGCCCTATGGATAGTAACAAAATGAAACGCCAAAACGAAACCTTCCAAATCCAAAGCCTAAAACGCAGATACGACCAAAAAACAGGCAAATTCACAATAAACATAGCCTACAAAACAGCCCCACCAAAACCAACAAAAAGAGTCCAAGTAGTGGCAGAAGCCTTCGGACTAGGCCTAGACCAACAACAAAAATTCACACTATACGACAACGCCGAAATAAAAATCGAAAAAGGCGACATAGTCTACATAACAGGCGAAAGCGGCTCAGGAAAAAGCATCCTTTTAAAAGCCTTAGAAAAAGACATCCGCAAATACACGCCCTACACATGCATAAACATTGGGCAGATAAAACCGCCAAAAAACAAGCCAATAATAGAAACATTAGGCAAAACCTTCCAAGAAGCCCTAAACCTTCTAAGCCTAGTAGGACTAAACGACGCCTTCATATTCCTCCGCCCATACCGCCAACTCAGCGACGGACAAAAATACAGATACAAAATAGCCAAACTAATAGAAAGCCAAGCCCAATTCTGGATACTAGACGAATTCGCATCCACCCTAGACCGCGACACAGCAAAAATAGTAGCCTACAACCTCCAAAAAACCGCAAGAAGAATGGACAAAACCGTAATAGCCGCAACAACCCACACAGACCTCCAAGAAGACCTAAACCCATCAGTCCACATCCACAAAAGACTCGGCAGAGAAATAGCAGTCCAATATTATCCAAACACACCAGCAAAAGAATGCAGCCTAACCCGCGAAATACGCATAGAAAAGGGCACAACAGCCGACTACAAGGCTTTAAGCCAATTCCACTACCGCTCAACAAGCCTACCACCACCAAGAAAAATATTCACCATGAAACGCAAAGAAGAAACATGCGGAGTAATAGTCTATAGCTATCCGCCGCCGACAATTTTCGGCAGAAGCCAAATCTGGAAAGGCAACCACAAACAACTCCAAGAACAAATCAGTACCATAACCCGAGTAATAATCCATCCAAAATATAGGGCAATAGGATTAGGCACAAAACTCGTAAAGGAAACCCTCCCATTAGCTGGAACACCCTACGTGGAAACATTGGCTGTCATGGCAAAATACAACTCCTTCTTCGAAAAAGCAGGAATGCAAAAAATAGCAGAAAGCAAACCAAACCAACACCTACAAAAAGCCATAGAAAAACTAGAAGCCCTAGGCTTCAAACCATACACATTACCAGACCAAAAACAAACCATGGAAAGGATAGAGGAAATTGGCAAAGAAAAAATCATAAAAATCATCATGGAACTTTCGGAGAAAGGGGCAATCCCCAGAAAAAGAATCTTATCAGCAAGTAAAGCCTACCCAAGCCACACGGAATTCGGAGAAAAAATAGAGAGGCTGAATGAGGAGGGACTGGCAAAGGTGCTGAGAAGGCTAAGTTTCCTAACACAAACAAAAGTCTACCTTTTCTGGGCAAAAGACTGGATCACGCCTGGAACCGTCAAGCTCTAATGTAAACCCCTTTGAATGGGCTATATGGTTTACCCTTTTGAGTTTTGCAGTCATTTCAAAACCGTTTTGGATGTTTAGTTTCTATTTGAATTCTTGATTCATAAAGTCTTTTTGAAACAGCCATTTTAGCCATTAAAGAGCAACATGGTGAACCATGATTGAAGGCTGAATCAGCAATAATCGTGGCCGTTTCAATCTGCATCTTCCTAACCTTCTACTTCTCATACCTATCCCTCCAAGTCTTCGATGACACCTTAAAAAAGCAGTTCATTTTACTTGCCTTATCATCCCTCTTAACTGGAGCAATAATATTTGGTTGTCTCGTCATTTACCTTGGAATAAGAAGGATTTTTATAAAAGCCGAGTTAAGCGAAATCCAAGAAACACCAGTGAGCGAAAATTAACCAGTTTTAATGCCAAATTTTTTATTCCATGAGCCTATGATTATTGTGATGGTGAAAAATGGTGGTTGTGGAAGTTTTAAAGAAAAGCCTCAAAAAACATCCAGAAGGCTATGTTGAACTACGCTACCACAAAAGGCAAACTTTCAATATTTCCGTTAAGGATGGGAAAATTGACACTCTGAACAGCGGAGCCGTAGAAGGCGCATGTGCAAGGGTTCTTATAAATGGAAGCTGGGGTTTCGCCTCCTCAACAACGCTTGAAAAAGAAAAAATTGATAAAATGTTGAAGGATGCTGTCTCCCTTGCCAAGTCCTCGAAGCCCAAAAAGAAACGCGTTGCGAAGCTGGCGAGCCTAAAACCACATGTGGACAGGTATGAAACTCCAATGAAGAAAGACCCTGGAAAGGCGGGAAAAGAGGAACTCGTCAGCCTAGTCATAGATGTTGACAAAGCCGTTAGGGACTTCTCAAAAACAATAGTCTCCGACACAGTAACTTTCAACATTGTTGACGACAACCTAGCCTTCATAAGCTCCGAAGGCTCCGAAATCCACCAAAGGATAGTACGGTGCTTCGGCAGCGTCACGGTTGTCGCCAGAGAAAAGGGAAACATTGCCTCAGCCTACGAGAGCATCGGCGAACAATCCGGTCTCGAGGTTTTAGAAAAGACACCACTAATGAATGTTGGTTTAACGGCCGCGGAGAGGGCGAGTAAGCTTGTTTCGGCAAAAGTGGCGCCAGCAGGATATCATCAAGTAATCCTTGAAAACCGTATTGTAGGATTATTGGCGCACGAGGCTGTTGGACACTGTGCTGAGGCAGACCTGGTTTTCGGCGGAAGCTTCCTAGCCAACAAGATTGGCGAAAAGGTTGCCTCTGAAAAAGTAACCCTCGTTGATGATGGAGTTTTCCCAAATGGCTTTGGAACAATGAAATATGATGATGAAGGAGTTCCAACACAAAAAACGGTTATAATTGAGAAAGGCGTCTGCAAAAGCTTTTTACACTCTCGCGAGACAGCCCAACACTTCGGCGTAAACCCAACCGGAAACGCCAGAGCATGGAACTTCGAATTTGACCCAATAATAAGAATGAGAAACACCTACATCGAAGCTGGAGACTACACACTGGAAGAGCTTGCAGAAGACATAAAAGAGGGCTTCTTCCTAAAGGGTGGGCTTTCAGGACAAGCTGATTTCAACGGCGAATTTATGTTCGGAACGCAAGAGGCCATAAGAATAAAGAATGGCGAATTCGCTGAATCCATGCGCGGAGTTACAATAAGTGGAAACGCCTTCGAAGTTCTGAAAAATGTGGACGCCATTGGAAAAGACTTCATAATGCGTGTGGGCTTATGCGGTAAAGAGCAGATAAACTATGTCGGCATGGGAGGGGCAAGCCTAAGAACAAAAGTTTTAATTGGGGGAGCGAAATGAGCCTCCTAAATTTTGCAGAATTAGCCGTTAAAACGTGCCAAGAACTCGGTGCAGACGAGACTGAAGCTTTCATTCAAAACCAGCAAATAGTGGAGGTTGTCCTAGAAAGGGCTGAAATCCAAAATGAACGCTTCAAAACCCAAAGTGGTATTGGCATACGCGTCATAAAGGACAAAAAATTAGGCTTCGCATTTGCATCAAAGCTTTCAAAAGAAAGCATAGAAGAAACCTGCAAAGAGGCAATAAGCCTTGCAAAGGTTTCTGTGCCAAACCCAGAATGGGTTTCCCTTCCATCAAAAGAAAGGCTTCCCAAAACTCCAGAGGGCATATTTGACCCGGAAATCGCCAACATAAGCGGAGACAAAATGCTAAACCTTGTCATTAACGCTTATGATGCAGCTAAAGGGTATGACAAACGCGTGGACATTGACGATGGAAAATTTTCAGCAATCCTAAATGAAATTGCAGTTGCAAACTCTCACGGAGTTGAAGCGCAAGAAAAGACAACCCGTATAGAGGGGTATCTGGTCTGCGTGGCAAAGGAACATGGCGAAACATCAAGCATGGCATACGAATATGACATCTCTACAATACTTAAGGAATTTTTACCAGAAAAAATTGGAAGATCAGCGGCAGAAAAAGCCCTATCATCCCTCCACCCAAAAACGGTTGAATCCTTCACCGGAAAGGTTATCCTAGACTCAGACCCAGCCTCCTTCATACTGTTCTATCCAGTTATCAGCAGCGTAAACGCCGATAACGTGCAAAGGGGAAGAAGCCTATGGGCTGGAAAAATAGGCGAAAAAGTGGCAGCCTCAAAACTTACGGTTTTTGATGATGGTTTGATGCCAAAGGGAGTAGGCTCCTTAAACTTCGATTTTGAGGGCGTCCCAAGACAAAAAACGCCAATAATAACCCGTGGCAAACTTGAAGGCTTCATCCACAACTCCTTCACGGCAAATAAGGAGGGGAGAAAATCGACAGGAAATGCCTACAGAGAAAGCTACAACATGCTCCCAATGGTGGCAGCCTCAAACTTCGTGATAAAAGCTGGAAAGAAGAGGCTAGACGAACTTATAGCAGAAGTTGACAAGGGAATAATTGTCCGCCGATTCAGCGGGAATGTCCGACCAGAAAGCGGGGAATTTTCAGGAATAGCCAAACAGGCAAGCTACATAGAAAACGGGCAAATTAAACACGCGTTGGGAGAGACTATGATTTCTGGCAACGCATTCCAAGCACTAAAAAATATCATCGATATTGGATGCGAAATTCGCCCAACAGAAATCCGCGCCTACACGCCGCCAATCCTCGTGGACAACATCCACATAATCTCGAAACAATAACCACCACTTCTTAGTTAAAAGACTCTAAAACGACAAGAGCCAAGGCGCAAAAACCTTAGCCAAAACTAGTATTATGAAGGAGGAGAGCGGCACAGTAATATTATCATCTATGGGGTTTGACTCAAAATGCTCTATGAAAGAGGCTACGGCGCCAGCTATTATTCCAGCACCGCCTAAAACCGCACCCATAGGTATAGAAAAAGAAGCCATAGCCAAGTTGCCCCACCAAGACTTCGTCCTCCTCTTATACAAAATGTTCCGCACAATACCAGTTATGGCATCCCCAACAGACATGAAAACAACTGGAAGCACTCCAAACCAGAAGCTTTCCCCACCAGAAATGAGCCAGCCAAGGGTTATCACCACACCCCACATAATACAGAAAGAGACTTCGTAGGCATTCTCCTCTGTCTGGAACCAGTACATGAGTTTCCCACGCCTATGAGGGATGTAGAGAAAAACCGCCAGAAGCATGGCCATAGTAAATGGGAAAATGGGCGTCTTGAAGATAAAGGGCACGAGAAAAGCCACCAAACCACCAGTCAAGATGTGAATGACCTTTCTGTTATAATAGACTGCGACATAGTGCTGAACACTCCGCCCAGTCAAATAGCCATAAAGCCTCCTAGTTAAAACTTCAGCTACAAAAATAACCCAAACGAAAAGCACAACAGTGGCAGCGGCCTCCCCAACAGATATCATATAACTGTTAATTTTCCTCTAAGCAGTATAAAAAATTGATGCTTAAAAACGTAAAATGGGCCGGGCCGGATTTGAACCGGCGACCTTTCGGTTATCAGCCGAACGCTCCAACCAAGCTGAGCTACCGGCCCACCCCAACACTAAACAGTTAATAACAAACCAACATTTTTAAGGTTTTCAGAACCCTTTTAACCCTTTAAAAGCATACTTCACACAGAAGAGGGCCCGTGGCCAAGAATGGATTAAGGCGCCGGCCTTCGGAGCCGGAGAACGTGGGTTCAAATCCCACCGGGCCCGCTGCAAATTTAGGCTGCTAGCTGATTAAAATGTAAAAGGAGATTTAGATAGCGCTTTTATATTGGGTATGCCCCGCATATTCTGCAGAAGCTTGTCTCTCTTCCTAGGAAGGCTTTACAGTTTGGGCACTGTTTTCCAATGCCAGATCCATAAACTTCGCTGGGTTTTCCATGAAGCTTTCTAAATATCTCATAATAAAACAGCTGCTCCTTTGTGGACAGCCTAACCCCATCCTTTTCCATATAAAGCCGTTTTTTCTCGTCGAAATATTCATCTTCAACCTGCTTGTCGAAGAATTTCGGAAGCACAGTTGTACCGGTCCCAATTTCTAAGGGGGCTTTTGAACGCCAAATGATTTCTTCTGGGATTAGGCTTTCATATGCCTTGCGGATAAGCCATTTACCATACTTCCTTCCATCTTTAACATTTAACTTTAATTTGATGTCTATCTTTTTGGCGAACTCAACAAACTCCGCATCTAGGAAAGGGGTCCTTACATCTACTCCAAGAGCTTTTCCTAATGGTATCGACGAGAATTGCATCTCATCCCACATTTTTACAAGTCTTTTCTTTAGCTCTTCTTCGGGAAGGTGGAAAAGCCATGGATATCCAAGGAAAAGCTCATCTAAGCCGTCTCCCGTCATAACGCCGTTGATTTTCATGTTTTTTGCAATTTTTAAGCCAATGTACGCGGGGACGCTGTTCCTTACCTCCATTGGGTCAAAAACCTTTAAAATGGCTATAACATCGTTGACGGCACTAAACATTTCCTCAACGTCGAAAACGCATATCTCATGTTTCAGCCCCAGAAAAAGGGCCATTCTCTTAGCATAGTCTAGGTCCTCAGCCACCCCTTGCTTAAAGGCGACTGTTATGGCGGTTATGCGTTTATATTTGGAAGCTTCCAGTGCCAATACACTTGTATCTATGCCACCAGAAAAAAGGAGACCTTCCGCCAAATTTTTCTTCACAACTTTTCCGATAATTTCCCTAGTTTTCAGCAATAGAGCAGCTTCATTATCTTGCAGTTGCATACCACAGTCTAGCATCTGCAAGTTTTAAAACCTTTTGCAAACATTTTCCGCCATAAGGAGTTATACTTAAAAGCACTTAGCATCATTTATGAGACGCTGTAAAAAGGGAAACGACATGAGAATAAGCTTAATCCACATGAAAACCCGTGATTCAACAGAGGAAGTTTTCCAAGCAGCATGGGAAAAAATCCATGAGGCTGCAGAACAAAAGCCAAACTTCATAGCCCTCCCAGAATATTTTTCAGTGCCAAGCTTCATCGAAAAATTCTCTTCAGCCTCTGAAATCTTCGAAAAAACATATACCCCCACCGTTGAATTCTTGAGGAAGGTTTCTGCGAAGCTTCCAGGCATCTATATAGTTGGAGGAACTTTTATCGAAAAAAGTCAAAACGCTTTCTTCAACATTTGCACGATATGGAGAGATGGTAGATTGCTCGGAAGTTATAGGAAAAGAAATCCGGTAGGTGTTGAAACCAAGATGGGTGTAGGCAAAGGCGACAAACCGTTTGTCCTGTCAACAGAATTCGGCAAAATAGGTTTGCTCATCTGTGCAGACATATTCGATGCGGAGGCTGTGAAACAAACCATAAGCCTAGGTGCCGAAACCATTTTCCTCCCTGTCGCATCCTTATCAACCCACCCAGATGTTAAAGGTCATCCTCTCTCAGAAAAAATAGCTTCAGAAAACGGCGTTTTTATAGCCAAAATTGGAAATGTGCGTTCAAATGCATGGGGAGGAAGAACCGCAGTGATTACCCCGTGGGGCGTAATCAAAGAAGCTCCCCTAACATTGTCAGACTTCGTGTTAACGGCGGATTTAGATATGCAAAAGCTCAGAGCTTACAGAACCGAAATCAGTAAAGGCGTTTCCACTCCTCAATGATTTGCATCATCCTTGAGAAACCATGCCTCTCAAACCATTGTTGCAGCTCCACATTTTTAACAGAGTAATCGCGAATCTTCTCCGCATCCATGGCACTATGTACTAAAAGCAGTATGCCATCTACCCCGTGTCTGCTAACATAAGCCATAGTTTTCAATAAAGCATTCAGCTTCAAATCGTCCAGAAGTTCAGCGCTTAATTCTATGAAAACTGGTTTCTTCAAAATCCTAACAAATATCCTTGTCAACATGTCAACCCAATACATTGTAGTATAATCATTTGCAGATAAAGGAACATGAAAAAAGTCTACAAAGTCTGCGATTTGATCGAAGTCTATGCCAAACCTTTCCTTCGCTAACACGGGATCTGGCCAAATTTCCACAGCAAACCGTTTATTCCCTACCTTCTCTTTCGCTTGCCTTATGAAGTCTGTTACCGTCTGCACCCGCCATTCAACCCAGCTCAGTCCGCTTTTCCTCCAAAGCCTAGAACAACGCTCGCAGACACAGAAACCTTCTTCTGGAAAATGGTAAAGGTTTAAAATAACTCCCAAGATATCCTTTGAAGAAACTTCTTGAACGAAGCTGAGAACTTTCTCCCGGTAATCATCATTCGTCGGACAAATGAAATCCCAAGGCAAGTTAACCTTCCTATTTTGTCGTAGAGCAGGGCCCTCATTTGAGACGGCCACGATTTTCGGATTGTCTCTTATAGCTTTTGCATCACAAAAACACGTGACATCGTTATACATTTTCTCTGCTGGAGGAAAAAGCGAACCGTCAGCCCGTTTGACATAGTAAATGTGAGGATCAAAACCCTCTACAAATTTTGGTTCATATGAGACTAGTCCAACTTTCATGGGCTAATCTTCCAGCAACAGATATATTTAAAACTTTTAACCAGATGGAATGCGAACAAAGGAAGATAAAGCGCATGAAAATAGTGATAAATTATGAAAAGTGCCCTCCATGCCCAGATCTTAAATGCGTTGACAATTGTCCATGGGGAGTTTTTCAAGTAGGTATGGATAAAAAACCGTTGGTTTGGGATGCAGCCTCATGTATCGAGTGTGGGATTTGCGAAAACATATGCCCCAACAAAGCCATTAAAGTTAAAAGAGGGAGGAAAAATTTTAGTAGAGTCCAAAACATTAACTCCGCTATAACCATGTGAGGACTAGCTATGAGAGAATACGATTTATTTGGCGGTCTAAAACTGTTATTGGAAGATGACGTTTTAGCTTTAATATCAGAAACAGAAATGGTAACCGTTAGCTCTGCGGTTCATAATGGAGGTTTTGGGAAAGCTAAGGCGGTACTTAATGTTCACGTCCCCGACTCCTATGACCAAAAGCTCCTTCACGAGCATCCGGAGCAAATAATCACAGAAGCGGCACAGAAACTTGGCCTAAACCCTCAATCAAGCGTGGGCATGATCACCGCTGCTGATATTAACAAATTTTCCATGATAACAACAAGAAAAGATAACTTAGCAGTAAGCGCCATCGCAACTGCGGGCTGCTCCCTAGCCGAGACAGCTGGGGAAAACATCGAAGTAAGCCTCGCTGCTCCCGGAACGATAAACATAATCGTCGCTATTGACGGCAATCCCACGGATAGCTGTCTCCTCCAAACTTTTATTACAGCAATAGAGGCAAAAACAGCCAGCCTAAGAGATTTGGACGTTAGAAGCACCTACACAGGAGACCTCGCAACTGGAACAATAACGGACAGCCTAACCATAATATCCACCAATGAAGGCCCCAAAATAAGATATGGTGGTCCAGCCTCAAAACTGGGCAGACTGGTAGGGTGTTGCACCAGAGAAGCCGTAAAAGACGCAATACTAAAAAATGGCAACATCAACCCCACAAGGTCTATATGGAAACGATTTTCCGAAAGAAAAATGCCAATAGAAGAACTCATAACAGAAATTTCAAAAACAAGCCATGTAAACATATCCCTAGAAGAAATAACCTCTAAGATCTCCAAAGAACCCTTATTCGCGCTAATATTAATGATGGCCGCAAACATAGACGAAAATATCAAGATGGGACTAATCCCCGAGGAATTCGGTGATATAAACGCTTTAAGTGAAAAATTTGCTAGAAACTTTTTCAAAATAATCCATGAGGAAGAAAGATCTTACCATCCCATAAAAGTTAACGGCATGAACCTAAACTCATATCCATTTTCAAAAAGCGTATTGTCCCAAATAATCAAAGAAGCCTTCGGAAAAAATCTTTGAGCTTTTGGACATGACTATGTCGGTAATTTGCTTGAAAAGTATGTGAAAGAAAGGTGTTGGTTGCGATTCTTGTTCAAGGCGCTATCCGACTATTTGCTCCCAGCGGTCAACAAGCTCCAGAACTTCTGGGCATCCGTAGCTCTTTAATCTCTGCCTAAGCTCGATTTTATCAACAGCCGCTTTTTGGAAGTCCACTATTTGACTTGCCTTCCCCGCTAAATAGAGAATGCCGTCAATTCCTGTCCTTCCACAGCGAACTGAAACCGTTAGCAACTCCGCTGGGGAGGGAACCTCTTTGGGATCATCTCCTGGACCAAAGACGTAGAGGCTTATGTACATTGGCTTCTTCAAAAGTTTCTTGAAGCCCATGCAAAGCATCTCCCAATACCAAGGAGTGGCATAATTCTTTGAGAACATAACAACATTAAAGGCATCTGCATAGGGTGCCAATGCATCAAAGTCTATGCCGAATCGCTCGTAAGAACTAACAGGATCCGGAAGCAATCCAATGACCAGTTCCTTTTTTACAACATCCCGTACTTGAGCAATATAGTCGGTTACCTCTTTTTTGCGCCACTCAAGCCAGCTTAAACCGCTTTTTTTCCATCTCTCTTTACAACGGGGACAAATACAGTGGCCGTGGTCCGCGAAGTGAATGCTATTCAACCAGACCCCTTGAGAAGCTCTGTCCACTTCTTCTATGTACTTTAGCATTTCCTCCCTATACTCTGGAACGGTTGGGCAAAGGATATCCCAACGAAAATTGTACCTGTCATTCGTCCTCAAAGCGGGTCCATACTCTGACTGAGAAACCCATTCAGGATGATTACGCGCTGTGACATTGTCTCCGAATATAGCGACGTTACTGTACATGTCATGTCTTGGCGGCTGCCTCCTTCCAACCTCTGGCTTAACCCGAAACACGTCAAAGTCGAACCCTGGAACTTTTTCAGGTTCAAATAGGAATGTGCCAAACTTCATTTTCCACACCTTTTTAGGAAGCAGAACTCAAGTAAACTATAAAAGTTTTTCACATAGATACCTAGTCAGCGACCATGAAATGATTACGCATCTGCATGTGAATGATCTAAAGTAGAAACGAAATGCAGCATCATTCCACTAAAAAGCTTTAAATATTGAGGATGACCGTTTCCAAACCAAAGTGAAAGTGATGGTGGTGGCGTTATTTGAAGTTTGGATCCTTCCTATTCTCGCCAGAAACAGTTGAAGGCTTTGATATCCACGTCTACCGCCTAAAACCTGAAACAGGCACTATAGGGACGCCTAAAGAAGGGATGTACAACAACATAGCCTGTTTCGGCGACAATGTAAACGCCAAAAAACATCCAGAATGGGTTTCCATTTCGAAGGACGGTCCATCCCTGCGTACTAACAAAAAATATAACTTTCGTTGGGACATATTGTGCATGACGAATACGGAATATCGAGAGTGGATACTAAACTTTATAGAGGATGCGGCGAAAGTGGCCTCTGGAATAACCCTAAGCAGCATCCACTTTGCAGATCACGGTTTTTGCGTATGCCCGAGATGTGTGGAACTTTGGCGGCAAAGCGGGCTTAACTGGATAGAATGGCGAGTGCAAACAGTAACCAACTTCATAAGGGATGCCAGAGAAAGGGTGAAAAAATGGAACAAACCCTTTATAGTAGGTCTGCTTCCAGACCCAACCCTATCAAGGGAGAGATTTGGCATAGACTTTGACCAACTCGCAGAGTATGCAGACGCGTTTTTAGTGCCAATGTTCTCTAAAAGCTATGCAACCCAATGGTACTTTGAAACCACGGCAAGAGCCTTCAAAAAATTACTGAAAAAACCAGTCTACATAAACCTCTACGTTTATGGACCCGGAGATACCCCTGCCGATGTCCCAACAGTCAGCGACTTGCTTAAAGTCTCTGTTAGAATATGCAGAACAGGCGTCGACGGAATATTTTATTTGGCAGAAAACGCCCAAAGGCTCAGAGAATTTCAAAAGGCTGCCGTACAAGCGAAAGAGGTTTTAAAAGAGTTAGAGGGATACGGCGGAGACGAGGTGCTAAATCTAATTCACAGATGGGAATCGCTGTTCTAATAAGTACGCTTTTATTCTCACATTTTGAAAAACTATATCTTCGGCCTATTAGAAACGTTTGAAACGCATATTTGAGAATGGAAAAGCTGAAAGAGATTCGACTGAAAAGCCCATCGGCGATTCTTTAAATTGAGATATTTATTTAAAATGCTCATAATTTGGGAAGGCTTTTATGAAACATATACTCAGAACATCTCTGACTTATTTTCTAAGGGCGCCACACTTGAAACCTAATTAGTTAATTAATGTTCGCGAGAGATAAAAAGGGCAAGGAGGGATAAGAAAAGGACTACGACAGTTAAGGAAATCGTTACTGACATGAAGTTTATTCCGATAGGAGTTAAGCCAAGAAAAAGTCCTATTAAACCAGCTATGCTGAAGCTTAGAGCCACAGACAACACGATTTTCTCAACCATGTCCACTTTCTCTCTTTTGGAAAAGAGCAGGTAGACAAGGCAATAGCCCGGGATAAATGAGACAGAAATAAATCCAAAAGCGTATCGAAATGCTACCAAACAGGAATCGCTTGGAATAATATACGCGGTTAACAGCGTTAGTGCCGTAAAGGCTATTATTAAGATAAACTGGTATCTGCCTTTTATTTTCTGCATCCTTATCTCCATTTTAGGTGTAAAAAATGGGGAAGGTTAAATGAAAACTTTGAAGACAGGATGGTTATCGCTCAAAGGCTTAATTTCAAGCTCAGCCATTGCTGATAATATGTATGTGTCAACTATAGCTGCCGCGGGGAAAACGTAGTCTGCCCTCTCAATCGGGCCAAACATGAGCCAGTTTGCTCCAACTGTTTGCATTATGGCGTTGGTGGCGGCATCGCAGCCTCTTCTAACCTCTTTTGGAAAGTTTACCTTAACCCATCCGCATGTCGTAACAACATTTCCAGTTCCGACACCAGTTGGGTAGCCGAACTTTTCTTTTATATAGTAGATTGCCCTTACTGCTGAACCCATGTCCGGCCCGAAAGCCGGAATTGACGTATCTATTAAGAACTTTTCTATTCCCGCTTCTCTTGCACGTGCAAGGGCTTGCTCTGTGGCAGCTATTTTTCCTTCCGTGCTATTATCCGCCGGATTCTCAGCAAGTATAATAGCTGCTTTGATCCTGCTCTCCTTTATTTTCTCCAGCTCTGAGGATGGGCTTCCCTTATTGATAGAGCTGTATACGGCTCTTTCTGTCAAGCCTACTTCCTTAACATAATGAGATGCTGATAGGCGGAGTTTTGGGCTTATGGCATCTATAAGGAATGGAGCCTCTGTGGCCTCGCCGATGAAGTCTATGTATTTTTTGAACGCTTCCTCTGTAGTTCCAACAACATCTAACATGAAGGGATTGCCAGTTATATCACTTAACTGTTCGAGCCTGTTTAGCTGTTCTTCCGCCTCCTTGACGTTAAATTCTCCTTTGCTTTCATCCGTAACAATTTTCTGACCAACATAAAATATTGAAGCAATTAACACTGTGGGCAGTTCTCCGGGCTGCCCTCCAACTTTTACCCTTCCAATTTCGAAAATTTGCTGAGGTGTTTTGAATTTAAACATGGTTTTCCCCTTTTGAGACGGCTTAACTCTTTTTTTCTTCAATAACCTTTTTTGCTATTGCCACAGCCTCTTCTTTACTCTTCCCATAAAGGGCGCCAACCGCGTCAGCATCCTCCTTTTTAACAGCTGCTCCCCCAATCATTAAAACAATTTTACCCTTTATTCCAGCGTCTTTGAGTACTTGATCCAGTTTTGGCAGGTTATCTTTTGCTGGTTTTGTGTTTATTGAAACGGCTATAATGTCGGCATTTACCTCCTTAGCTTTTGAGGCGAAGGTTTGAGGGGCTACGGCTTTGCCAAGGTCTATAGTTTTGAATCCAGCTCTTTTGAGGGCTTTTCTTACCATTTCCTTTGCAGATTCGTGTAAATCTGGCTCTAAATTTCCAATGACAACTGTGCCAATGGGGCTTTCCGGTTCTGGCGGTTCCTTTTCAAGCATGGATTTGAGCCATGACATTTATACATCCCTACAGCGTGCTTTATAAATACTGCAAAATTTAAGTTTTATCACATAAAATAGGGCAAAGGCATAGTAAATGAAAGAAACTCTGAACATAAGGAATGAAAACTCCTTGGTGTTAGGCATTTTTATTTTTTCTCTACTCTACCGCGTACTTCTCCTGCAAACTAAGGTTTATCCTCCTGGATCTGACGTCGGATTGCATAACAGCATTATCAATTCTATCATTTTAAGAAATGGAAACTTTTTATGGAACTACTATCACATGGGAGGAGGCCCATCATTAACCCATCCGGGTTTCCACATTTTCACAGCTTTTGTATTGTTGATAACAGGGATGCCTGATTACATGGCACAATACGCAGTTGCGGTGCTTTTCTCATCTCTAATTGTGCTCTGTGCTTTTCTTCTAACAAGGGTTTTGTGGAAACTTCCCTTTGCCTCTCTAGCAGCGGCTTTTCTGGCGGCGTTATCTAGGTATGACATTGAAATGTTGGCGTGGGGTGGCTACCCAAATGTAATTACTTTATCGATTATACCGTTGGTATTTTACATGCTTTTTAGAGAAGATACACCTTCAAGAGCATCATTCACCGTATCAGCTCTTTTGACGGGAACCCTCTTTATAACCCATTCATTAAGCGCGCTAACGTTCACCAGCATAGTCATTCCATTCCTTATTCTTTCTTTTATTATTTCTAAAAAATCGCCCTTGGACAGAAAAACACTTCTCTTTTTTGCAACTTCCATGACTCTTGGTGTTTTAATGGTCTCCCCATTCATTGTTCACGTTTTTCCCGTTTACATGGAAAATGTGGAAAAGGGCATGTTTACCAGCGCCATAAATGAGTACCAGAAGGCTATTCTTTTCAATCGTTTGATACCTCTGCACTTGTTATTTGCAGCCCTTATACCTGCTGTTTCCTTTCTTTTATTCTCTAAAAAATATAGAGGCAGGTTTTTCGATAGTGCTGGGTTTCTTTTTGTTTTATGGATAATCATGCCGGCGCTCTTAACACAGTCTTTCAGAGTTGGGCTTTACACGGATTATCTGCGTTTATTACACTTTCTTATTTTTCCCCTAATTGTTTTCTTTGCACTTTTGATAGATCACATATGCGGTTTCGTTGCAAAAGTTGTAGGGGTATATGCACAGGTTAAGCATTTTATGGTTAATCCAAAAATGGTTCACTTACTTCTATTGGCGATAACCCTCATTATATCCTTGTTTAATTTTGCTCCATTTTTTTCAAGCCCTGAAAAAGGATTTTTGATAGCGGATTATTACCGCGTTGTTTACCCACAAGAATTCAACTCCATAGAGTGGATTAAGCAAGAAACTCCTACTGAAGCCCTTTTTGTTTCTAATCATGGCTACGGATGGTGGGTTTCGGGTTTCGGGCAACGGGCCACCTTAACATCAACAGACCCTCAATTTTTAATGATCCCTCATGAGTTTGAAGCGTCGTACATTGCGAGGACTTTGCTAAAAACAAATTTCGTTTTAAGTAATGGATTTATCGAAATAGCCGAAGACGGAGGATACGTGGGCAGATATAACCCAATGTTTTCAGTAAACTGTACAGCATTCTTAGAACCTCATCCAATGCTTTATCTTAACGAAAGTGGCGTGACAATTTTCTACAGAACAGGTGCTAGCACTAAAATAGTTGATGCGACGGGTGTCCCGTTGGAAAATTTGACCCTTGAAGCAACACAAGAATTTGCACGCATAACAATAGAAAGGGGAAATAATCAATTGGCTTTGACAAGACGCGTAGAAGTTTTAAAGGGTGTAAAATTTGCCATATTTTCCCTATCCCTAGAATGTTTGAGTAACGAGGTCTCTTTGCAGTATGTTCGAGTGCTTTTGCATGCAAACGGCACAATTTTTCAGTTAGAACAAACCCTCGGGTTTTTAGAGGAAAACGCAAAGGCATGCGCCCAAATAATATTTGTTGGGAATCAACCTCTCATTAAAATATTTACGGTTAATCATACCAATTATGTAGAATTGCTTTACAATCTGGAAAGCACCCAAAAAGTGGAGATAAAAATGATCATAGGAGGATTTGAAGTTGAAAAAGTTGAGGACAACTATGTTAAAAGTTTATTAGCCAACATGGTATGTTCATGGTCGCTTAAAGAAGCATCAAATTTTCCCATCAGAATTTTCGATTATCGTGAGGTAATACGGTTGAAGAAGATTACTTTCATTGCATGTCAACGTGAAGCATGCGTCATTGAGCGGTTTGCGAATGATCCTATGTTCAACCTTGTCTACATAAATGATAGAGTTGCGGTTTTTAAGGTTCGAGAACAAAATGGTTGAAAAGTGATGTCTTGTGCGAAGGGAAAAATGCAAAAAGATTTTTTTAGTACTTTTATCCACTTTTACAGCATTTATATTCTACATATTACTATCTTCAAATGGCTTTATTCTTGGAAATGATCCCGCGGTTCACATGTCAAAGGCGTATGAGATATTGAAGTTAGGAAAGGTTTCTTTTTCTGAAATCGCTTGGTATCCTCCCCTTTACCGCATTTTACTGGCAGAATACATGATCTTTACCGGCGCATCCGATTTTGAAAGTGTTCTTTTGTTGATGAAGTTCTTGACAATAGCTTTTGACTGGCTGATGGTCTTCTCAGTTTATCTGTTAGGAATGAGACTTGTTAACAAGGATGTCGGTATCATCGCTTCTTCCTTGATCCTACTTTGTTTTCCATTTTATGAAATCAACTTTTGGGGAGGCTATCCCAGTCTGCTCAGTATAGTTTACATGTGCTTGTTGCTTTTTTACTTGCCTACAAAAAAGGAGGGCTTTGCCTCTAAGCTAATAACGTTTATCATTGCCTTTTGTCTAGTTTTAACTCACCATTTTGCGACTTTTCTAGCTATAGCAGTTTTAACGTTTTACGCATTAATAATACTCCTGGTGTTTCGTAGATCATTAAAGCTCACCTTTATAGCGGCGGGTTTAGGGGTGTTAGCCGCCTTTGTACTATGGTATGTTCCAATCATACTGCCTTACATTAACGTTTTTATAAGCCACACTTTCTTTGATGTAAGAACATACCTTAATCTTACCTGGCGTGTGAGTTTTGATGTCTTCATTATGAGTTTTGGTTTTATAATATTATTCACGTTTCTGGGGATCCTATTAACCTTTTACATTAGCAAAAGAAAGGGAGAGTTGGAGTTTTACACACTTTTATGTCTAAGCTTTCTAATTCCGCTGTTTTTTTCACAGTCTTATTTTTTTGGCATCCTGCTCCCTTATGACCGGTTTGTCTACTACCTAATGCCTCCAGCGGTTGTCTTCGCCGCAGCGATAACTTATTTAGTGGTAAGGTATGCTGTCTCATACATTACAAAAGTCGATTTGCGAATTCCAAGATATCGATTAAAAGCTATCGTCATAGCCTCTTTAGTTATTTTATTATTTGCTTCCAGATTTCCCATCTTAACCGGCAAAGTTTGCGAAGCGGTTGACTATTATTCTTACCTAAACCCTCAAAGTTATAATGCTGGTGTTTGGTTGAAAAATGCTTATCCTTACGAAGTTAAATTGATTGTTTCAGAAAAACCAGGTCTCTTTTTTGAAATACTGTCTGGTAAGCCTGCGATAATGGAAACAAGCCCCGTCGTCCAGAGGGAGGCCGTTGCTGAGGTTATCCTTACTATGGCTTATGAGGTGGAGCATCCCTTAACGTTGTTCAGGGTTTATGAATTCCCAATGCCGTACGAACGCGATCAATACAATGTGTTAATCAATAACATATGGAGAAGGGCCGCATTCCTTTTCGACGAAGAAACTTCCGTATCCTACACTAGAGATGGAAGACCATTTTCCATAAAAATTTCAGATTTAGAAAGAAGAATTTTTTGGAAGGTAGAAAATGGGTGCAAAAAGCTTCAGATTCAATACTCTTTTAAAAACGAATTCTTTTTAACAGAAAGCGTTGAAGCGAGAAATAACCAAATTCCGATGTTTGTCAGCTGGATCTTCACACCTTTGGGCAGCGGAATTGAAAACTTAAAGTTTAACTTAAGTATACACTTCGACCTCTACCGTTCTTTTGAAAGAGCGTACATCCCCGGAATACTCAACTGGGAAAGTCCATGGAATAAGCCTTCATTCGTAGAAGGAAACCGTAAATGGGCCCTTGTGGACTTTAACCCCAAAAATTTGTCGAAAAATTATGTTGCGGTTTACGATCCATTAAACCACATTTTCCACGCCTTCAAGTTTGAGGATTATCCAGAGTGGGGAAGTATAGGTGTTTTATCAACTAACCAGATAGATGCCCTAAGACTAATGTATAGCCTCAACAATGCAGACGAGAACGTTTCATTGTCATATTCTATCGTCGCATTTTCGGAGGAAAGCTTCCGAAAGATTAATTTCAACTTATTTGACGAAGTTTTCACTTTAAACATCACAAACAATTTCACTGTCCAATATAGGGACTACTTTACATGCGCAGGAGAAGAAGGCATAAAATTTCTAGTTTTTGATAGGGAGAAATTCAGAAACGAGTTTTTGAATCATGGTTTTTTGCAGCTTGTCTATTCAAATAATCGCTATGTCATTTGCAAGATAAAAGATGGATGATGGTGATTAATAATAAGGTGGCTAGGAAATTATGGGAAGATTTAAATTTTCAGTTTCAAAAGAAAATGAAAGGTGGACGATTCTTGGATGAAAAAATGAGGCAAGAGATTCTTAACGCATACGAGTTTAGAAAACAGTGGCCGCCGTACACTTACCGTGAATATTTTGATGTCACCCCTGAACTTTTAAATGATTTTACGGAATTTTTGAAGACTGAGAACACTAGTAAAAAGAAGATGGAGTTGCAGCCATGGGTCACCTTTTGCGATTCAAGGTGCTCTTTTTGTTATTATCCGTCCACAATGTTTAGAGGCGAGTTTGTTGACCCGTACTTGGCGGCGCTAAAAAAGGAGTTGAAAATGTATTCGGAGACCAGGTATGTTAAAACCAGCGAGTTTGATGAGATAGTTCTCGGTGGCGGAACCCCCACGGTGCTTTCTGCAGAACAGTTAATAGATATAATTTCCTTCTGTGAAAAGAACTTTAACATAAGCTCGGATTACATGATAAAAATAACGGGTTCCACTCACAACCTCGACGAGTACAAGCTTAAAAAGTTCGCTGAATATGGGGTTCTCCAACTGGATGTGGGTGTGCAAACCTTCAACGATGATATAAGGCGTAAACTTTTCATTCAGGACAGCGGAGAACACGCAGAACAAATAATAAGAAAGGCCAGAGAGCTTGGACTTTACGTTTGCATTGATCTAATGTATAATCTTCCGGGACAAACTATGGAGATATGGAGGGATGACATCAAAAAAGCCATAGAACTGGACTTGGAGGGGGTGGACTGCTACCCTCTCGAAGTTTACCCAGGGACTATTCTAGAAAAACAACTAAAAAACGGGGAGTTGCCTCCCCCCGGCGACTGGAAAACAGAAGCTTTAATGTATGTTGAAGCTGTTGAAATGTTCACTAAGGCGGGCTACATTCCGGTGGGGCATGACAGATTCACAAGGGTTAGAGAGCATATAGAAGAGTCATGTTTAAACGGGTGGCCTTGGGCTGGCATACTAACAACAGGGGCTGGATGTTTTATGGGGTATCTCGGCCGTTACTCTTATCAAAACACTGAAAACGTGCGCGAGTATCTGGAGAAAGTGAGCCGTGGAATTTTTCCAATAGCGAAAATCTATAAGTCCAGCGACGAAGACATGATTAAAAAAGTTATGGAGCGTCTCTACCTACGCTTGCCGGTGGATAAAAAGGAGTTTAGGGAAAAGTTTGGGAAACTTCCAGAGGAGGTTTTTCCAGAAGCCATAAAACGATTGAAGGAGAAGGGCTTAATAGAAGTAGACGATAATGCTATAAGAATTACAAAGCTTGGTGATATCTGGCGAATAAACATCGCTTGGGAATTTGCCAACGCAAAAGCTGTCTATTAGCCTTCTTGTTCGCGTAAAACTTTTGGTATGTAGCTGCACGCTGGGTCTGACTCGAAAATGTCGCCTGTGTAGAATTCTGCCCGTGTTCTGCAACCTCCGCATATTTCTCTGTATTCGCAGACGCCACACTTGCCTTTCAAGTTGCTTTTGTCCCTTAGTTTTAGGTGCAGTTCTGAATTTTGCAGTTCTTCCCAGCATTGCTTCAGGGTTTTGGTCTTCATATTCCCAAGCCTATAGCCCTCGTTGAAACCACACGACCTAAAGTCGCCGTTTTCAGTCACGCTTATATAATTCCCGCCAATTGTGCACTTACCAAGAAAGCGGTTTGTGAACCAGTCCCAGAAATCAAATGGATTTTTCTGGCGGACAATTCTTGCATAAAATGGGCTGTAAACGTTAACTTGAACTTTACCTTCATAACGTTTCGATAAATCGTAAAGATGGTTAAAGGTCCATTCATACTCTTCCGGAGAAGGCGCTAGCTCCTCAATATTTTGTCCAGCCCTTCCCACAGGCACAAGGTTATGGAAGACAACCATTCTAGCACCGTAATCTGCCCCGAGCTTAATTGGGTGCTCAATATGTTTATAGTTGTAGCGGTTTAATGTAACCACCAAGCAGTCAAGTATCCCAGCTTCTGACAGCTTCTTCATAACCGAGAAAGCCTTATCATAGCTGCCAACTCCTCTAACCTTATCGTTAACTTCCCTTGGCCCGTCGATGCTGACAGCCGTGTGGACCTCATTTCTAACAAGGCTGTTAAATAAGTCTTCGTTAAAAACAAAACCGCTGGTTATCAGACTAACTTCAAGCCCAATTTTTCTGGCATAGCCAATAATCTCAAAAATATCCTTCCTTAAGAGGGGCTCACCCCCGCTAATCCCAAACCAAGGAGAACCAAAATCATAAATTTGATCAACAATCCTGAAACCATCTTCTGTACTAACCTCGCCGAAATCGCCAGCTTCAAGGTTAAAGCTACAATAAGTGCAGGTGCCTACGCACCTCCTTGTACATCGCCACGTAACCATGTAAAGCGGTGCTTTTCCAGTCTTCATGATCACACCTTGAGTAAGTGGGTGAAATGTCCTTCGCAATATAAATGTTTCTCACATAACATCCTTAAATATTTTATTAAACATACATTTTCCATTAAAGTAATGGCAGAATTGGTGAGTTATATGGGAAGGATAAAGTTGAGCAAGAGGATGCTGGCATATTTGGGTGTCTTTCTTTTGGGAGCAGTTCTCTCATCAATTGTGTGGGCAACTTGCCAATTCTTCTTGTATAGGAATCTAAGCATGAGAATTAGCTACGATTATATTATTTATGGCGACTCAAAGAAAGTCGTTGTTAAAAACGGATTGACGGGGTTCATTGATTTTGCTGGAGAGAACCTTTCTGACGCAATTTATTTCGCATTAGAAAGAAAGGGTCTAAGTATTTTCATAAAATTAGGTCGATATAATGTCTCTTCCAGCATTTTGCTTAGAAACGTGAGCAATTTAAAAATGGTTAGCGACGGAGCTGAGTTACAATTTAACGGCGGATCCATAATTCTGCAGGGGGAAGATTATGAAGAATCCATGAATAACCTTATTGAAGGTTTAACATTTATTAACGGAAGCATAATTGTTGAAAACTCTTTTATGACAACCATTAGGGAATGTGTTTTCAAAGACTCTGATTTGGGCATAGTTTTTTTAAATACAAACACTTGGACAGAATGCACCTTAATTGAGAACTGTTATTTCGAAAATGTAAAAAAGTGCATAGTATTTAAGACTCCCATCAATAATGGGACGGAATCTTATGCGAACACTGAAATTAAGCGTTGTAACTTTAAGTTGACAAGGGAGAATAGCGTTGCAATACATGTTGAAGCTAAAGCTAACTTTAATGAAGGGCTGCTTCAAAACATAAGAATTTGGCTGGGGCATTCAAACGAAACTAATCAAATTGGAATTCTGATCGAGGGAAGCATGCTTAACACACTATTGCACAACGTGGTGGTCGAGTCTTTTGCCAAAGATCCAAATGAAATCTACGGAATAAAAATAGGACAATACGGTGAATCGCCAATTCTTGGTCAAGGAGTAGTTTTCCTAGGGAACTTTACAAAGAACATAGATAACTCATTTAATAAATGGTTGTATGGTGTTGGAAGCTGCTTCAAATTTGAAAACATAAGCGTCCCCGTTGGTTTAAATAATACATATGGCGATCCTTGCGAGATAACTCCTCCAAAATACCTTTACTTTTCCATCTCAAACATCTATATAAAAATTCTGGTGGAGGGAAAATTTCCAGAAAACGAAGTTATCACTGTAAGGCTGAAACTGAAATTCATTGATGAATCCTATTCCAAAGATTTAACGAAAATCTTCAATTCTAACGCAACCATTTGGTTGGATCACAAAGACCTGTTCACTATCTTACCAACTGTTAACATAATCTCATCAATAGTCCTAGATGCAAAGACGAATAAAACATCTTCTGATGTTAAAGTCTACATCTGGATGTGCGGTCAATACAATTAAAAAATGTGGGTAAATGTTTATTTAGCCGTTTTAAGAGATGCTTTAGCCCTAAGCGTGAAAGCCCTTAAATCTATTCTTGATGGGCAAACAAAGCTGCAGTTTCCACATCCATCGCAGAGATCTGCCCGCAGTTTCTTTAATGTATCTGTGTCTCCTTTCTCAAATGCCTCCTTGATCAGGATAGGACTTAGACCATGGCAGCAAACAACCATGCACGCACCACATCGTATACACTGTGTAGTCTTAACCTTCTCAAATCTTTTAGCCCTTGGAAGTTTCACTTCCCGCTTTTCTTCAATTGGCTTAAGCACTCCCACCTTATCCAGCAATGGCGAAGTCAGGTTCATTATCACTAGGGCAAGGATTGAGCCGCCCAAGAAGTTCATGTATGTTTGGATTAGAACTGTTAATATTCCTAATCCTAGACCGAAAATCCATTGGCCCTTATGTGTAATGGGTGTTGTTGCAGGATCAGTAGCCATGAAAAACGCCAGAAATATTGAACTTCCTATAAACAAATGAAATCCGACTCTTAGGAGGGCATCTCCACCGTATATTGCCCACATAACCATGGACATTGCTGTGACTGTAACAAGGTATGACAACGTTATCCTCCATTTTATATATCTACGAGCGACGATGAACAATGCTAGTCCAACAATGATAACAGCAATGCTTGAAGCACCGCCAATCCAGCTGTGATACTTCA
>Ga0080004_1237047_pt1 | contig 24579 bp, 26 predicted proteins | sample WasSprMetagenome_FD_69207 | JGI IMG/M metagenome (GOLD analysis project Ga0080004, IMG submission 69207) | Sulfidic aquatic microbial communities from Washburn Spring, Yellowstone National Park, USA - WS (SPADES assembly) (version 2) | ecosystem: Environmental > Aquatic > Thermal springs > Hot...
GACAAGTTCGCGGAGCTTCTCCAGGTACTTTGGGTAGTAGTTGTCTGCTTCGCTTAAGAGGTCTTCGTACCTAGCTTCTGAGATCTTTAGCTCTCCAAACCTACTCTGGATAAACCTCGCAACTTCTCTCGGCATTACCTTCCTCCTCTTCTTATGCTCCTTAAGAAATTGCTCGAAGCCCTCATCCCAGTGAAGCTTTATACCAGCAAAGCTTATTCCAAGAGCCTTCCTAACATCCTCTTTAAACCTTGAGACAACGAATTGTATTATAGCGTTCTTGAGATACTCATCATTCATTGCCAAGGATATTAGCTGCAGTGCTAGGCTGTTACAGAATTGATGGTAAGTTTAAATATCTGTGAATATCTGTAAATACTTGTCAATAGAGAGTAGTGTTTAAATACCTCATACCTCTCCACTTTATAGTTTCTCGGATGATCCGCGCTGCGGTGACATAGGGAATCAATATAGAGATTCAGATGGGGGCCCTGTGGCGTTGGGCTCGACTGGGGGCCCATGGGGTGTGGGTGATGCTAGTGAACCCACATCGAGGCCCAGCCCCTCTAACGAAAATACAGATATTTACAAATACCATCAAGTACCGTTAGAGGGGAAACGCTATAATCTACAGTCCCATTTTCTTTAACAATACCTGTAGCCTTTAGAAGCTCAACTCCTTGAACAATCTCCCTAAACTCAGACTCTGTTAGGTACTGCAAAGCTTTTTGAACGACTTCATCAGGTATCTTTCTAATCCCATGTAGGTAGTTGTGAAGGGCTTCTTTAGAAATATCCAAAACCTCTACAGCCTTGTTGTATCCTAGCTTCTCCTTAACCTTATCAAGAATCTTCCTCCTAACATCATCACCAAGAGCCTTGACATTTATCCTCTCAAACTAAGATCTATCAACTTTTAACTTAATCATGAGTTCACCTAAGAGTTCACTACTATAGTGTGAACTATTATCAGGTTGAAATACTTAGAATAGAAAGGGTCTCAATTGTTTATGCGGCGGCCGGGATTTGAACCCGGGATCTCCGGCTTGGGAGGCCGGCGTCCTAGACCAGGCTAGACGACCGCCGCTTCTTTACTCTTTTTGCTTATTTTGCCAGTTTTTTAAGTGTTTGTTACTGTAGATTTTATGCGGTTAGCGAATTGCAATGTTAATGTTGTGTAAGAAGTGATTTAGGTTTAAGTTCTTTGATTTGCATTGGGGAGGTTTATAGGATTGGTGCTTTGATTATATCTGGGTAGTATTCTCTAAGCGCTCTTCGTATGCTTGCTCTTGGTATGAAGGATCTGAGGGCTGAGAATGCTATGCTGTAGTATCTCTCTGGATTTGTTCTATATAGCTCGAGAATTTGTAGGAGTTTTGCCTTTAGCTCGCTGTACTCTTTTTCATTTATTTCACCTGCTTTCTGGCTGTAGACGTCTATGGGCTCCCTGATATCTTCTCCGAAGAGCCAGCCGTTGACGTTGTCCACTATGAGCTCCAGCACCCCTCCATCCCTCGATGCTAGTGAGGGGACACCATTTATCGCTGCCTTCATGTAGCTTGTGCCACATGCCTCTAGCCCTGAAAATGGTGTGAAGAGCAGTAAATCTCCTGAAGAGAGCAGGATCCTAGCTTTATGCACATCATAGTCAGGCACATAGACCACGTTTGGCAGTTCGTTGTGCAGCTTTCTAAATATCTTCATGTACTCTAGCCCCACAGCATCTTGTGGATGAGCTTTTCCACCGAGGACAAAGAATATGGGCCTGTCTTTAAGCTCTCTCACAAGTCTTATAACCATCCATGGCCTCTTATACTCTGTTATTCTCCTAGCCCACACAATGACAAATTTTCCATCGAGTGAGACATCCTTTTTGTAGTTCTGTAGGAACCCTTCTAATCTCCGCTTCAACTTCTCCCTAGCATCAACTAGGGAATCGAGATTCAGAGCCTTGCCTTCATACATCTTCCTCAGCCCTTCATCCATCCACCTCTCAACATTAACACCATTCGTCACATATGTGATTTTCTCACCAAAATGTGGAAATATCTTCAGCAACACATCGTAATGCTTTGCTGAGACAGCAAAAGCCTGCTCAGCTACCGCAAGACCTATCTCGGTTAAAAATACCTCTTGCTCTATAAATCTATATCCATATTCTAGGGCAAGTAGGTCTCGGGGAAACGATGGATGTCCCCATATACCAGCAGTATGTATAACTATTCTAAACTTGCCTGGTATCCTTAGCTGTAGGGGGAGCAGAGCTGTGTAAGCTTCCTGAAGATCTATATACCCTATATCACTTATCTTAACATTCCTAGTTATGAACTCTGCAGACGCCTTTGCAAGAATAGTGTACTTATAGAACTTCTCCTCAGCACTATCCTCAATATATATCCTATCAATGAGTTTACCTGCCCATGCAGGCTCTCTAACATTGAAGAAAACAACTTTTGAAGATCCATAGCCATACTCCAGAGCCTCAATAGAAACCTCACTCCCACGAAGCCCTATAGTAAACTTATCCACAGACTTCAGCACACTAATGAATTCCTGAGGCTGTGGCTGGGGCTTTGGCTTTGGATTCCCCTCAGAATCAAACTCGTAATCTACATAACCATTTCTGTAAAGTAGGCTTAAAGCAATGTAACTCATACCAATTTTTCCTGCTGCATATAACTTGTCTCCCTCCAAAACACCCAAGCCACCAGCATAAGTATAGCCCTGTTCCAAAGCTAGATCAGGAGTTATGCTAATCACATGAACCTCTTTTTCAACAGCCATAACAATACCCCAAACATCTTAAGGAACAGCAACCAGTAAGATTAAATACCTTTTGTAAAAACAGTTTACAGCTGAAAACCTTGCTCCTTAGGGTGGAGAGGAGACCTGCTTTCTCCTACACCTATGTATTTCTTTAATATGGGAGATCTTTTGACTATTTCATTGATATCCTTAGGCATCTTTGTGAATAGAAGATCAAAAATGCTCTTATGCTTAAATAGAATAGCTAGAGTGCATTGCGCTAAAGAAAATACTGCCTGCTGCTCAAAGGGGTTCTGAGCAAAGTTCTCTACACAGTCTCTAAAATAGGGATTCTCATATATAGCAATCTTGATTAGTGTAACAATATTCATCCTCAGAATAACCCTATTATTATACACGCCTTCGAGATAAATCCTTAGAACATGGCTTCTCGGTGTAACACTACACTTAGCAGTGTCACAATCCAACACATCTACATAGATATTGGCTCCATTAACCCTGTAAACCTCTTCAATGCCGTGGTGAAAAACAAGTCTAAATAAACCAAACCTGCTTTTAAATAATTCAACATTGTTATACCTCCTAACTATCTCCTCAACAGCCTTCCAGAAATTGATCTTTGTAGAGTAGTTGTGAATCTTGTAGAGATCAAGCATTCCAGAAGTGAGGCATGGGGGATCCAAGCAGTGTAAATCATACCTCACACAATTCATAACCTGATCATACACACCTCTAATAATTATCTCTACAGCCTCTGTAATCTTCACCATAAAGCATCCTCAAAAAAATACTATCTTTAGTAGCTATATAAATTTTTCAAGAGGTGATGTCTTTGCCTATTTAATGCTATATAATGTAAAACTTTCAATAGAAATATTTTTAGTTATACATCAGACCAATGAAGGGTAGTTATATAAAACTATCTACGACATTGCTATAGTAGTTTTGATGTAAGTCTCACTGGCATTGAATGTGTTTTGTGGTGGTGTCGATGGGTAGAAGGGGTGGTATGTCTGCTTTTCTCGGCGCTTCACGAATTATTCTGGGAAACCCCATGTTCAGAGCATTTCTTCGTCTAGGCTTAAATAGTGCAACATGCTCCTTGATCGATGGAGGCTCTGTTGCTGAGTCTGGAACTCTTATTCACTACTCTCTACTTGAGCTTGAGGGGGTCCCCCTACAATGCTCGTTAACAGCACGCTTCTTTATAAACTTCTTCAACTCTATCATTAAGTTCAGTGTAAGGCTTCTCGGAGGCAATATTGATGATGTTAAGGATGCTTTGAATATACCTGGCATTAGGAGGGGCATTGAAACAGTGCTGAAGGGCATTGCTCTCTATGGTGTAACAATTCCTCAGATGCTTCCAGCACCATTCATGATTGTTTGGGATTTCACAAACATGTGCAATCTTCGATGTAAACATTGTTATAGAGCTGCAGGCAAGCCTCTTCCAAACGAGCTTACACTTTACGAGAAGCTTAAGCTAGTTGAAGAGCTTGATAGAACAGGTGTGGCTGCAATTGCTCTAAGTGGTGGTGAGCCAACTATTCACCCAGACTATCTAACAATTGTAAAGGCGTTGGCGAAAAGAGAATTCTATGTAGCTACAGCAACCAATGGCTGGAGATTTGCAGATATAGACGAATTGAAGAAGGCTATCGATGCAGGGTTAAACTATGTGGAGGTGTCAGTAGACTCAGCACATCCAAGAAAGCATGATGATTTCAGGGGTGTTGAAGGTTCATGGAATAGAGCTGTAAAGGCTCTTGAAAATGCTGTAAAGCTTGGGCTAAGCCATGCAATGGCTGTTACAATAACAGAGTACAACTTTGGCGAGGTTGAGGATATTCTGAATCTTGCAGAGAGTATAGGGGTTAAGAGAGTTGTTTTCTTCAATTTTGTACCAGCTGGAAGAGGCAAGGATATCATAGACCTGGATCTAGACCCTTTCGAGAGGGAGGAGCTCATGAGAAAGCTGTATAGAGAGATGATGAAGAGGAAGATAGAAATATACACCACAGCACCAGAATACGGCAGAGTAGTGATCCAGATGAGTAGAGGTAAAGAGGTTGCACCAACACACTTCGTAGCCAGAGGAGACCCTGTGACAACAGCTATAGCTGAGTTTATTGGTGGTTGTGGAGCTGGAAGAATATATGCCGCCATACTCCCAGAAGGCACTGTAACGCCATGCGTATTTCTACCTATACCTGTTGGCAATATCAGAGAGAAGCCATTTGCAGAGATATGGAGCAAAAACCCGTTGCTCAACGCCTTTCGAAACAAGGATAATTTGAAGGGATTCTGCCGCAAATGTCCATACAGAAATGTTTGTGGAGGTTGTAGAGCAAGGGCATATGGCTATTTCGGAGACCCTCTCGAAGTTGATCCAGGATGCATTTACAATTACAGCGCTTGGAGGAGGCTAAAGGAATCTGCTATTAGAGAAAGAGAAGACGCGGCACATACTATCAAACCCAAAATCACTACTGCAATATAGTTAGCGTTTCCCCGCTAACGGTACTCGATGTTATTTGTGTGTGAATTATATTTCCGTTAGAGGAGTTGCACCTCTGTGTGGGCTCACCAGCATCACCCACACCCCATGGGTGGCTGTAGAGCCCAACACCACAGAGCTTCCATCTAAGCCTCTGTGTCACCTCAGTGCAGATCATCTAAGAAATTATAAAGTATAGAGTTATTTAAACATTAACTCTAAGAGCCAAGTATCTACAGATATTCATAGATATTTAAAACTACCATCAGTTCTGTAACAGCCTTGTCGACAAATTCATTGCTTCAGCATACTGTTTTATTGTTATATCTCTGTGTTGATCAATGCCATTATCTAGCTATAGCCATCAAATGAGTCTCCCTCGCACAACACATTCGCAAAGTTTCAGAAATGCGTGAAGATGTAGCTTCATAGGAAACTGTTATTAGCTTACATAATCCCTGTACATGGGTTGAAACTGCTCCTTAGTATGGCAGTGTTTAATCTGGTCTTTATAATGCTAGCGCTTTCTTGTGGGTTTTGTGGGTTTTGGTGGGGGAGGTGGTGGAGCACGTCCTTTAGCTTCTTTCAACCCTATTACATATCCTATTACAAGTGCTATCACAAGCAATATAGCGGAAATTGCTATGGCAATACTTGGTTTTAAACCCATGTATATTGTGACAAGTGATGTCAGTGTATTGGTGATGAACACAGGTATTGTTGTGGTGGCAAAGATTGTTGTGGGCTGAGGAACTGTTAATGTGATTGTCACTGTTGTTGAAGTGTTTTGGTGTGTGGTGTTTGTTGTGGGTATTGTTGTAGTTGTCAATGTGTTGGTAGAGGTGTTGGTTGTGTCTTGGGCAGAGCCTTGTATTAAGAGTAGCAATACCAAGATTGGTAATATAAGCAGCACAGTTTCTAGCATAATTTTACGCAATTCTATCACACCTTCCCTATAGCAAGGTGTAGATATAAAAGTGTTTTACCTCATGCCAAAACATTGACTCCCAATAATATCTTTTAAGAGCTCTATACATACCACAGTTTGTTGGTTATTTGAGAAAGGGTCATAGTATTGCTCTAGTCAAATAATTTAAAATTTGGATTAGGTAAGCACTGCTTTTGCATGCAAGGGTTTTGTAGATGGCTTCTGAAGAACATTTGAAGATTTTTCCTAAGTCCTCGAGACTTAGAGTTGTTAAGCCTTTTGATCCGTGGAGATCCCCTCTCTGCACATGTCCAATGAAGTGGGTTGTCCATCCTTACACTGGGTGTGCCCATGGCTGTGTGTATTGCTATGCCTCTAATTACATACCTAAACACTCAATTCCAAGACCAAAAAGAGATCTTGTTTCAAGTGTTTTAAAGGATTTGAGGGTTCTGCCAAGAGGGATTCTAGTTGAGCTTTCTACCAGTAGTGATCCATACACATATCCAGAGAATGACTTGAAGCTAACGCGAGGAGTGCTCCAAATTCTTTTGGAAAGTGATATGAGGGTGCTCATAACCACGAAAAGTGTCTTCATATTGCAAGATCTGGATATCTTGTCAAAGTTTAGGGATAGAGTGGCTATTGCCATAACTGTTACCACCCCAAGCGATGCGCTGTCCCATGTCTTAGAGCCTGGTGCTCCACCATCTAGTGAGAGGCTTAAGGCTATGGAGATCCTCAGCAAGCATGGTATTGCAGTGACGCTGAGGCTAGACCCTATAATACCTATGGTTAACGATGATTACAACGAGATTCAGAGCCTTATCAAAGCCGCTGCTAGAGCTGGTGCCCTACAGGTAACAACATCTATATATAAGGCAAAGCCCTTGGACTTTAGAAGAGTTTATGCAGTAACTAAATTGCTTCGAGGTAGCAATGCTGCTGAGAACTTGAAGCACCTATACTATGGCGATGCAAAATCAACAACTATTGAAGGCTACAGATATCTACAAGAGGGGTTGAGACTAAGCTATGTGAAATTAGTTAAGGAGGTGGCTGAAAGCGAAGGACTTGCATTCGCTACATGCAGAGAAGGCTTTGCCCACCTACACACACCAGGAATAGCATGTGACGGCTCATCGTATACATATAACCTTAACAGTTCAGAGCCTATACCCACCTCCTTCCCACCCAAAGTATGAGGATTCTCGAGCTGTTCACAAACCTCTCACATCTATTCGTGTTTATATCTGCGGGGGTGTTCAGGAGATCAAAGCTCTCAACATCTTTTCAAGGGCTTTTCTCTCACTGTTTAAACAGCTGTAATGTCTCTATCCAATCTCAAACCTGCATTAGGAGGGTTATTGGGCTTCTACAAGTACATGTCTAATCAACATCACGCCTCTTATGCTATGTAACTTACCTAAAAGCTCCTTAATTCTCTCACTAGAGCCCTTTATCGCTATTATGAGCATGCATCTCTCTCTATCTAAATGCACATGCATTGTGGAGATGATTACATCTAGAAATGTGTGCTGGGCATCGGTCAGTGCTTCATCAACTCCTCCAACTTCGTGGTTGTATAAAATGGTTATTGACCCGGTGACATTTTTTACGATACTCCACTTATTCTCTACAATAAATAGTCGAAGTGCTTCTTGAAAAAGCTTAGACCTGTTTTCAATGCCAAGTCCCTTCATCACTGCATCGAGCTCCTGAATCAGATCAGAGGGTATGTAGACCCCAAACTTGCTCTTTACCTTCTCTTCTCCCACTCTATACACACCTAAAACTAGAGTATTTCTAACTCGAATTTTTGATTCAGCAGAAATAAGTTTTTGTCTAGTAGAAATGATTCTAGTATATATAGTATTTGCTTAAGCTCTTTGCTACAGCTTTTCCTCAGCTCTTCTCTTTATGGATCTAGTTCTTCTTTTGACTTCTGTATCTGGGTAAAATATTACATCTACGTGGTAAATCATTTTATTAACCTCTCTAAACATTTTCATAATATCTAGGCGCATTCTATGCAGCTTTGCTATTGTTGTGAATGGATGTACGTAGATCTCTACTTTGGTTATGTAGAATGACCCTATTTTCCTAACATCCACATCCCTAATTTTTATACCTTCGCCAAACCTTTCACTAAGTACAGTCATTAACTTGTATTTCAGCTCTACATCTATATTGAGTCCCAGTAGAGATTTCACAGAGTCTTCAACTATATCAGCAACACTATGAAACATGAAGAGGAGGCTAGCAATTATTGTGAGTAGCTCTACTGACTTGCTCTGCGTTAAAGAGGTTACAATGATACCTATTGTCACAAGTGCCGAGGCTATAGTATCTATAGCTGCATGCATGTACTCCACTTTGAGAATCTCAAGCCCGGTCTCAGCATAAGCCTTCCTCAGACAACTAAAAGCATAGAATGTCAAAACACCGCCGATAAGGGATACAAGCGCTAGAAAAGGATTCGATGTCGTAACCCCTGCACCAGGCTCCGTCACATAGGAATTGATGTAGTCCATGAATGGCACCATATACGTACCTATAACTATAGCTGATACCAGCAAGGCCAAGACCAATTCAAAGAAAAGCACCCCCCAAGAAAACCTCTTCAAAACCTTCATAACTAGGTACAACGCCATCATAGTAGTGAATTCAAGCGCACCATCAACTGCCCAATGAGCAGCATCCGTGATTAAAATCATTGAATGTGAAATCACTGCAAAGACTAGCTCCAGAACAAACCCAGCAACAGATACAATAAACACTATCCTTACAGCATCAAACCCCTCTCTAAACCTATATGAAATCTCACGCAAAGACAACCCCACCACCATCGTACAACACATTGATACAAAAATCCCTAGTGCGGGGGGTGGGATTTGAACCCACGCAGGCCTACGCCAGCGGGTCTTAAGCCCGCCCCCTTTGACCTAGCTCGGGCACCCCCGCAACAATAAGCCCACTATACTTGTTTTGCAGTTCGGGTTATTAACTTTTATATTACAACCCAAAAGCTTGCTTTTTAATGCAGTATGGTGAGAAGTGCTTATAGACCTTGACCTTCCCCCCACCCTAAAGTACAAGGGTTCTTAGGATGTTCACAGATTCACCACATATATTTGGGTTTACATCTGTCATTTGTGGGCAGGTGGAGTGCTCAGAAATCCCAACATATATTTAGCTGTTTGTAGTTGCCAAACCTGCATCACATGGTTAGAGACAATCGCATATTCAAGACAGGTTCAGAAAACTTAATAATCCTTTCTCAATAATCCTCGCCTTGAAAAGCGAGGCTTTTGGTTGTAAACATGAATAGATGTGGGGGCTGATGAAACTCCCTAGAAAGTGGGGAGGAGGTTAGCTCAGATAGTGTAGCCCAGCTGTGATGATGCATGAGCGTGATGAGAAGATGATTAGTGTCAAGAGTTCTGAGCTCAAGTTGATTGCAACAACTAGTATAGATTTAGAGCATGAGGCTTGTGAGGATATTGAAAATGCACTCGTATTTATTGTTTCTAGTGTTCGCTGCATTCCTATAGAGAGAGGTGGTGTTGTGCTTGTGTATACAGATGATGGTTGTGACCCGCTGAAGCTTATTAAAACGCTTGTTCAAAGCGATGTTAGATGCTTTTGGATATACCCTGTTTACAAAGCCTGTAGAGCGAGTTATGAAGATGTTTTGAAGTGCTCACTAGAACTCCTTTTACAGTCAAGTGTTTCAAAACCAATAAGATTGCTGGGCAAGTGCAGGAAGAGAGGTGTGTACATAGATTCATGCTCAAATCTACTAAAATATGTTATGCCATTCCTCGAATCGCTAAACATTGTATCAGTAGATTTTAAGAGACCTGAATATATCTTGAGAATTGAGGTAGTTGGTTCAATAGCAGCTCTTTCACTGTATCCAGCCTCTATCGAAAATACATTCAGAGTCAAAAGAACTCCCACCACCTAGAAATGCTTTTACAAACGTTTAATCTGCATCGACCTCCTCCCCACAGTGAAGAGCTAGGCATTTAGTTGCAAATGCATATTTTGCAAAACAACTCATTTTTGCAAAGCTTTTGCTATTTGCATCGATGCTCTCCATATATCGTCATCTATATGATGCAAATTCTTTATGGCCTTACCTCTCGCACCAGGGGTTATAGTGACTGAGTCTGCAAGGGCTATGCCTATAGTAATCAGGTATTTTTCCCCAGGCTCAAAAACTGAGACTATATCGCCTTTTGAAAACGGTTTTGAAAGCTTCTTGATGCCTGGTATCATAACATCTGCACCGTTTTTCAAATGATTGACAGCCCCCTCATCAACGGTGACTGTGGGTGTTACCAAAATCTTCTTGGTGTTGTAAAACACATTTACAGCGTAGAGCGTTGGTATATAGAGTTCGACTCTATTTGTCTTAAAGAGTGCTGGTATTGCACCAAATGCTAAAATCTCGAATCTCTCTCCTGAGACCCTCTTCACATCATCTTCTAATTCTTCGAGAAAATCTATGAAGACCCTATCTATGCATATCCTCTTCCTAAGCTCATCAATAACTGCTTTCACATCTTTTTTCGAAAGATACTGCATTTTCAACTTAGCACCACCTAAAGTAAAACTAATACGCTGTGAAGATATTAAAACTGTTTGAAAGGTGTTTTCACATGGGCATGGTTCTGAAGAGATGTAGATACGTTGTGAAGTCTTTTAAACCCTTTCAAATAGCTGAGTTTGCTGATATCGTTATTGACAACGGTGTTGTGACTTGCGTTGGCAATTGCGCTTACTCGCAAGAGTTCAATGTATTGGAATGCGATGACTCCATAGCTATGCCAGGTCTTGTAAGCATGCATACCCATGCTCTTCCAGAGAAGGATTATGTTGACAACAGCATTAATGTTGTGAAAATGGTGTTAGAGCAACTCACTCGCTATGGCTACACAGCGATTCACATAGTTGATGTGGATACTGATATGCTTGAAGATGCATGTAGGATTGCGATGAAAATAGGGGTGAGGATCTCTATAGGACCCATCATCACCAGCTCCAAGGATTTGAATAAGCTGATCCATTTGAAGCACTTTAAGAAAAACCTATACTGTATTCCATCAATCAACATCCCATCAGCAGAAGATGTTGATGCAAATATCTTAACAGCTGTTAAGGAATTTGTATCAACATACAATCCCTCTATACACATTCACATAACATCCTCTGAAAGCATTGCAAAAACCCTTTCCTACTACAGAAGAGTTGGTTCATGGCCTATCACAGCCTTAGACAATCTCGGTCTTCTAACCAAAAACACTTGCATAGCTCATGCCTCTTGGATTACAACATGGGAGATTGAGAGGATTAGAGAAAGAGGCTCCTGCATAGCTTTAGCACCATTTGCTGATGCAATGAAGGGGGTTCATGGTGTGGCACATCCAGCGCTATTTGATATAGAAAAAATCTGTATAGGGATTGACAATCCCTGGCATCGCCCCAGCCCATCTATATTACTCGACATAATATCTCTACAAGCTGTGTACAGCAGTAAAACATGGGGGATTTACCCAGATATGCAGCAGATTCTTCACTACGCAACTACCTTAGGATACTCAGTAATGGGTATTGAGGCAGGTGTTATCGAGCCGGGCAAGAGAGCTGACATCGCTGTTTTACATGCTAACCAACATGACTTAGATAAATCCCTTGGGGGATTTCTATTTAGAGGGCTTTCCAACTATACAAAGTATACAATAATTGAAGGAAAACTTGTGTGGAAATATTTGCACAGTATGTAGCTCAGTAAACTCCCCCTTTCTATGAGTGGCGAAGACCTGTGATTGAAAACATTGAGGCAGTTGCATGCTTGTTGGTATGGCGCTAGTGTTTTATCCACGATGCTATAGATTTCATTATTGTGGGTAGTACTGATAATATTCTTCCTTTCCTAACCTCTCTAAATAGATATTTTAGTCTCAGGTAGAACCTTGCATATGCTTCTCTTAGGAGTTTTTCAATTGTTTTAGCATCCATATAAAAGCTTTTCATAACAGCTCTAAGCGTTGTGTAATGCTCCCAGTTCTTATCCACAATCAGATTATGCTTAGTTGCATAGTCGTATAAAGGTGTTCCTGGATATGGCGTTGCTATTGTGAACTGTGCATATGGTGGATCTAGCCTTATAGCTAAGTCAATGGTTTTCCTAACATCTTCCACATCCTCCCATGGAAACCCTATAACAAAACTTGCAACAACATCTATATCAGTTTTGTGCACGATGCTCAACTTTTTCACATTTTCAAAAAACTTCAGCACGTGATCAACAGTTATTCTCTTACCTATACTGTCTAGCGTCTTCTGTGAACCCGATTCAACACCGACAAAGAGGCCTATGCAACCTCCATCTACAAGCATTTTCATAAAATTGAGGTCCTGTAGATGATCAACTCGAGCACCACAGGCAAACGCTATGTCAAGACCCCTCTTCTTCAACTCTCCCACAATATCGGAAACATATTTCTGAGACCATGTCAGCTCATCATCTGTAAAGATTATGTACCTAGCCCTATACCTATTAACTAGTTGTTCTATCTCATCAACAACATTAGAAGGGCTCCTAAACCTTATTCTCCTTCCCCAGAAGTATGATGTTGAGCAAAATACGCATCCATATGGACAGCCACGAGACGCCATCACATGCGCAACACTGATGTTCTTGCCCAATACTGTGTATCTATCCATTGGAAGGAGGTGCCTAGCTGGAAAAGGAAGCGAATCTAGATTTTCTATAGGTTTCCTACTATTAGTTACAACAACATTACCCTCGCCATCCTTAAACGCAATGCCATCTACACTCTTCAACACATCTTTTGAAAGCCCATACCTCTCTAAAGCTTTTACCAGCTCCAGCATTGTGTACTCACCCTCAAACCTAACAACAACATCAAAACCATTGGACAGAGCCTCGCCATACATAGATGTTGAATGATGACCTCCAGCGACAAGCACTATGTCGGGAAACAGCTCCTTCAACCTCTTAGCCATTTCATAACCTTTTACAGCCATTGGTGTCAATAGAGAGAACCCTATTACATCAGGTTTAAACTCCTTAACAATCTCAATAAACCCTCTATCCGTCAACCTAAGCGTTGGAGAATCAACAACTCTAACACTATACCCAGCATTTTCAAGAACAGCTGCTATGTAGGCAAGCCCAAGGGGAGGTGCATTTATTCCCCCAACTCTGTATATCTCAAGATCATGTATATTTGGTGGAAGAGCTAGCAAAACCCTCATAACCACACCGCCATGCCTAAAACACAATGCAGAATTAAAATAGCTAACATTAAAACACACAACATGCTACTCAAATAAGTCACTCCATCAAAACAACATACTACCACCAATAACACCTGCTTAAAACACTCTACACAACTTCAAATAGCAGCACTACATAAACACACCAACAACATGTACAATGCTAACCTGCCATACATTTGAAAACACAACACGCTCTTCTTACACTGCTTCATCAAAACACTACAACAAAACTCATCAAAATAGAGATGTCCCGGGACATTGTGTTGCCATAAACATTGAAGCGAAAGAGTGTAGAGAATTAAGATTGCAAGACACTAATCATTTAGTTCAAGGCGAGGTCAACACTAGAATCGATAGTGCAAGAAGCTGGGCTCATACCCTCCTTCCATCTACAAACATTTTTACAAGCTCTGTGCAAAACTGTCTTGACTAATATTCAAAATGTGCTTTAGCATAACCTCTTTAATATCTTTACTTATTGTATAAAACCTATATTTCCTTCCTTCAGAAACAACTACAACAGTTTCTTCTACAAATGCATATTCCTTGAGCTGCTTTAAAACATAAGCAATTTTTCTATAGTTGACTTTGAGCCTTCTGGAAAGAGCCCTAATGCTCAAAGGGCCATTCCTGCTAAGCTCTATAAGAACCTTTACTCTTATGTCATCATCAAGCATGGAGATGAGATTTCTAGTCACCTTAAGAATATTCTCTTTTTCCTCAAATACCATAAAGCACTCACATCTGCAATCATTCTCTAACCTAGCTAATACTAGCTAGGTAATTCATTGCTAAACCAGTTTATAAACCTCTTGTAGCACCCTCACACACTGTTTTTGATGTTGTTACGCGTTTGTGTTGATCAATGCAATGCAACAATTCCCAGCCTGAGGCAAATGAAAAACCCTGGATAAGTTAACCATAGAAACATGTCATCAAAAACCCATGTTGCAACAAATTATTATTGGTAGAAACATGAGACATGGTCCAAAGGCATGGCAATAAACCTGAGGCGTGGTGCCCCTGGGCTGTTTTGATTTGTTGATTAGGAGTTGGATTCATGAACTTTGGATTCGCTAGATGGGGTGGGGATTGTGTGAGGTTATGAAGGGTGTTGGCAGATGTGCCACGTTGGGGCCATGCCTCTTCATTCCTAGAGAGTGTAGATCTTGTCCTTATCTATCACATAGTATTTCACTGTAGAGTCATTTACAACTTTATGTATAGGTGTTTCGAGAAGGCGAGCTATTTTTGCAAGTTCTTCTGGTTTACTAACTTGTATTAAGGTGAGTTTCTCTGGCATATTCTTTACTTCAACAATTATGTTTCTATACCTTGACTCAAATCTCTTCAGGGGATTCTCTTTTTCTGCAATTCTCGCTTTTGTCACTAGAAGTGTAGCTGTTGCTATGGATCCTAATGCTGTTGCTATAGTTGATGATATTCTTGCACTTTCTATATCTACTCCAAACACTTCTTGTTTTTCGTAAAGAGTTTTCTTCTCTTCTACAAGTGTTGTTAGCTGTAGGTTTCCTGCAACATCTATTCTGTTCCTTGTTAAATCAATGCCTAGGGTAATGCTATGGTTATATGTATCCACTTTTGTAACTGAGCCTATCTCTGTCTTTGCATCAATGTATGTGGTTATAACTATGCTGAATGTTGATAGTCTCAGCCCCGCCTCTTTACATAGGCTATCCATAGTCTTGATAGTGCTATTCAAATCTATATAGATGTTTGTCGCTGCTTTTTCTGAGAACTCTGTAGAGTTATCGAAATACTTTTTGCTCCATCCATCAGGGTGAAGCAGTAAGATAACTGTTCTCAGGGTTCCATAGGTCTTGGCATTGATAGCCCTATATATGTAGCTTATGTTTATGTCGTTGACTAGGTTTAGGTATATGGGTATCTTGGTATCGGCAGAGATAACAATATCACCATATATATTATTTGGCTTCATATAGAAGTTTACTTGGTATCTAGATACCTTAGTGTAGCTATAGAGTGTTATCTGCATAGCCCTGTAAGGCTCTCTCATATAAGAGTAAACACCTATAACACCACTAAGCAAGGTGATTGCCATGGCTATTAGCAGAGCTGCTGTAAATACGAAGCTCTTTTCCACTTTCAAAACAGTCTCCCATAATTAGAATGCCGAGCTCTAGATATAAGTCTTCTTCTCCACGCATATAGAGCTAAAAGAACTATTGCAACCGGGAGAACAACACTTAATGCTGCTGGCGATATTTTGAATATTGCCAAACCTTGCTGTAGTGCTAGAGTTGCTAAACCTATTTTCGGTATGCTTCCAACAACCTTCCCAACAACGCTACTACTGTCAACTACAAATGGATCTGGATCTGGATTAGCATCGCCTTTTGTTCTAAAGCCACCTCCTGTCACATTGATGACCCTGTGAACAACAATCATGTTTTCAAATCTAAATGCAATCACATCGCCTATAGACACATTAAAAGGTTTTCTAGCGTCAACCAAAACAATATCGCCAATATCGAGCGCTGGTCTCATACTACCACTTACAACAACCATTGGCACGATCCTCATATAGGCTGAGAATAGTATTGAGACAGACAACACATACAAAATAACGGTGAACGCTATGTCGATGAATTTCCTATACCTCCTCCTAAATACCTCTTTCGCAAAGCCTTTGAGCACAGGCACTCCATAGAGAATGTATGCTGCAGCACCATAGTACATCAACATGGATATAGCTGACCAGAGAACTCCAAGACTATAGATGTCTAGGACTATTGGCGAAAACCTCCAGTACCCATCAACAACAGCCCTAAAGGTAACAGCAGGCAGAAACCCGCCATATAGATGAATCAACGACACTACAAAACTATACATAAAGTCTCTTGCTACAGGCAAAGGTGACGACAAGAAGCCTTGGACATAGCTAGCTAGGCTTGGTATAGTCTCGCCAAAGAACACACCAACAATAACACCAGTTAAAAGCATGGCAAAGCGCTTTCTAAACAAATCCATTGCAATAGACCTAGAAACCTCAGCACCAACAATACGCACAAGAAAAAGAGCTAAACTAGAAAGAAAAGAGAGAATCGATAGCCTAGGCCTAGCAGCAAAACCCCAAACAAAACCAAGAAAAGTACACAGAGAAATGAACGCTAAGGCTATTGAGAGAGAGCTGTAGAGATCCAGATAACCTAGACCTCTGCGAAAAGCAACAAAATGAATAGACAAAGCCAAAACAAAGCCCCAAACAAAATAAGTTAAATAGAACCCTAGAAAACCCCCTAAAACAGTAGCAAAACTAGGAATAAAGAACAGCAAAACAAGAAACAAAAATTCTAGGAGCCTCCTACTAAGCCCAAGCACTGCAACACACCACACTACATACTAGGAAAGGATGAGGCGAGATATGAAGTATATTAAAAATATATTGATTTTATTTATTCTACGCATTAGATTGAGAGTCCGCTCACTTCTTCTCTAGTGGTATAGATGCTGACACTGATTTGCTACCTATATTGGTTACAACATATGCAGCATTATCAAATTGCTTATCGAGGCTAGCCCAATCGCTGCCTACAAGTTCAGATACAGGCTTGAACTTTAGATACACCAAGATTGTTTCACCAGCCCTTAGAGGTCTGCCAAGGTTTATGCTTACAGTAACTATGTTGTTTGTGTTATCTACAGTATAGCTGTGGGAGTCTAGCTCTGTAACACATTTACTACTATTTAGCAGGTATACATGCACTTTACCATCTCTACCATCCTCTACATCAAAGTGAAAGTCATATCTATCAGTAATACTTATCTGGGTTATACCCTCACCAGATATCTGTATAACACCGTAAAACGCTCCAGGATCGACACTCCTGATTTTACCTTTATAAGGTCCTTTATTAGGTACCTCCACCTCTATACTATTTAGTGGTGTTCCTAGCTTAGCTGGACACTTTTTAACATCAACATCTGTGTTTCTAAAGTCCTTTGTTACTGTTAGCTGTGGTGGTAATCGTCTTAACCCAAAGTTGTTGTCTGTGCTAGGGGATCCTGGCGAAACTGTTGCAAGTAATGTGAATGAGGTGGTGAACTGATAGTTTGGTAGGGCAGTGGCTTTTATTGTGTACTGTCTTAATGTTAGTGGATATACCGTAAAGGTGTAGTAGCCATTGTTATCAGTGCAAGCCTCGCCAACTTTGTTTCCGTGATCATCGTACAGCTCTATGTATACACCAGGCAGTGGATCCTCATTGGGATCCCATACATGATTCCCATTAGTGTCGTTGAAAGCGTAACCGCTTATGGTGGCAGACTTTATTGCCACTGCTACCTCATTCCACTGAATATAGCTTAGATGCAACTGTACATTGTAAGAGGTTCCCTGCTCAGCTGCTTGCAACACCTCTAGGTATATCTCATACGATGCCTTATCTCCTGGATGTAGCTGTAGCAGCATAGGTTCAAACGTAATATTTATGCCTTCAGGTATCACAGGCATTTCGTAGAACGGCCCTATAACAGGTACAGTACCAGTGTTACTCACATTGAAGTATACTGTGCAACTATAGCCTGGGTACCCATTCACAATAGCTATGTTAAGGTCTAAATCATTATTGCCAGCAGCGTTACCCAGATCCTCATTCTTAACATCATTTAAGTTAACGATGCAGTTTGCAACCCAAGGCTTTCCAAACTCGTTACCCTCAACAACCCTATAGCCATCGAAGCTGACATCAACATCCCCAGTATTCACAACACCATTGATTTTTAGTGTATCACTCCACATAGCGATAGCTGATAGTAGTACACCCAAGATTAGCATGGATATAATCATGTATGAGTATGGAGATCTCATGTTATGGTTCACCTTGTACATGGATGAAGACTAAAAATTTATTGGGTTTTATTTTACCTGTGTTTTTCTCTCCCCACTACGTTACTTCGTTCCACTGCGCAAACGTTAAATCTACTTCGAACGTGTATTTACTACTCTCTGCAGCATTTTGAAGCACAGTTATGTGCAGAGTATAGGTGCTACTACCTCCTGAATCTATCTGGGTGTCCTCCGGTACACTAAGCGATACCCATAGAGCATTTCCATCTACACCTATAATGTTGTAGTTAAGTAGTTTCACAGGTATTGTCCCGATGTTATCTACGTTAAATGTAACATTAACAGAGTATCCTGGGTATGCATTGTCAAGCGTTACACTAAGCTTTATTGGGTTTCCTTCTCCATCACTCGCTTCTACATTTACATTACATGATGCAACATCTTTACGCTCTTCATTGTGAAATCCTTGTGCTTGTGGATCTGAACCACTATCGCTGCATGTCCAATCGGAGAACTTTACTTTTACCTCTCCCGTTTTTATCGTTGCATTTATTTTCAGTGTGTCACTCCACATTGCTACTGCTCCGGCTATCACTATTATTGCCATTATTATTGGGATTATTGTTTTTATACTCACGGGTTTCACCTTGTAAGTCAATATATGGGTTTATATTGTTAATAGAGATTTGGCTACAGGTGTATGCTTTGTTTATAAACTAGTGTTGCAGTTTTCAAGGAGTAGAATAAATGGGCATGGCTTTGCTTTATACGAGCTCATTTATTACTGCTTCAGCATCACTACATCTCTTATCAGTTTTTTGAAGTTGTCTGGGTTCTCCATAAATGCTCTTACAAGGATTCTCTCCATATTCTCTCTGCCAATCTTTTTGAGTACTGGTTTCAGCAAAAGTTTTCCAATGATGAATTCAACAACTTTTGGACTGTTGTACTTAAGTAGCAAATCTCTGAGCTTTTGAGGGTCATCTAGGAAGAGGTCTATGCAGTCAACTCTATAGCTATCTACACATAGCTTATTGAGCTGCTTCATGAAGCCAGGGGCTATGGTGGCCAGATGCCCCTCAACCCACTTCTTCAAAACACTTCTCTGAACCATTTCACAGCACAGCATATAAGATTACTCAGCTTAGTCTACATATACAAGTATAGCAACAACTATAGCACTAAATTTATAAACATTTTACAATAAAGATGAAAAGTTTTATAAACTTTTCCATCCAAGTCATTCTTCGTGATAAAACAATACACAGTCTTTGCTATTCCCAAACTTATGCAGGGTGAGAGCTTAATGGTTGCAGAGATCTTCATAGAGATGAAACTTCCGAATGGCCCAACCACTCCACAGATAAAGACATGAATAGATGAGGAGAATGACGAACCCTTTCTCGTCATTTAGTGTAAAGAGGAGATTAGATATATGAGGTGTGGATCTCGACATGGATGCCTCTCCTCATTTTTGCTTAGCAATGCTCTTAGCTTCATCGAGACTATATAACATGCTATAGCCTCTTACAGCTTTATATACTCCTTAATACATTGTATACTCGGTTTTAGAGCATGGCAATTACCTATGATTTGAAAGAGCTCAGGCTTTTAGCTAATGAAATATGCTCAAAATATAGCCTTCTATGCTTTAGTGAACTAGATGATGAAGAGTTCAGAGCCATGATGCTGTTTTCCATCACATGGATTGAGACCTTTTACCACATAGACCCTGAAGAATGTGTAGAGGATATCGAATGTGTTGAAAAGGTTTTAACTATCCATGGAGAGGTATATGGGCTGATGCTGAAAGACAGCTATGCTATAGAGCTAAATAAAGAAAAAATCTTCAAAACAATAGAAAAACTATCAAAACTTCAGCAACTAGGCAAAGAAAAACATGCAGACCCCTAACACAAGACACCAACCCACCTAACTGCAATATCTCAATTTTTACAACATAATCAATTTTTATCAATCTTTACAGACCCAAAACACTTTAATAATTCTGACCTCCTCTTTACCTTGAAGAACAGTATTCATGCTAGGGTAGGGAGGTTCTAGACTGTATCTCCACCTCTGGGGGTTCAATCCCAGGCCTGGTCTCCGGCCCACTACCCCTATCCCTCTTGGGACTCGGGGCTATGGATAAGCTGTTTATCATCACCAATAGCTTAAAGAGTTTAACACTCATCACCAAGATCAGTTAAACAAAGAGAATTTATAATCTTTTATCATCCCCGCCTTGAAAGGCGAGGCTTTCAGTTGTGAATTATTTGAAGATACAAGCTAGTTCGCAAAGCAATTAAATTTCTTATATTAGCGTAAAGAGAGTATAAGTATCTGCAGATATGTATAGCTTCCTGTAAATCACTTGCTTCATATTAAATAGAAGCAGAGGGCAAATAGCAAGAAAGTACAATGTTAAAGAGAGCTCTCATTGTAGAGAGAAGTTGTAATGAGTATGATCTCTACCCCTAGTCTTTCAGCCATCTCCTTAACCCCTCTATCCATGAAACCCCCTATTATTGCAAGTCTTGGCTTTACACCTGTTACCTTCTCATACAATTTCCCCACTTTGCTTAGCTCATACACATCTCCTAGACTAACTCTTGATTTGACTTCTAGCAGTATATACTCCCTATCCCTAATAACAACATCTACTTCAATTACTGCTGGAACCCCGTGGACAAAGCCTTCAGCATCGTTATAAACCCACTTCTCAACTTTGGCAACGCCGAAGACCTCTTCAATAACATACTTCATAGCATTCCTGAAAGCCTCCTCGCTTAAAACACCAAACCTATGAGCAACTACATTAACTATTCTACTAAGTTCTCTCACTTCTTTTATCAATTCCTCTATTCTTTTACTATGCTCTTCCAATATTCTACTATGCTCTTCAATTCTCTTACTGTGTTCTGCTAAGATATCGTACCCCTTCTTCACGTACTCAGCAAGAGTCTTAATGGCATCTGCAACATCCTTGAGCTCCTCAGCCCTAGCCCTCCTAACAGCCCTCTCAACAACCTCCTCAAGCCTACTCCAATCAATAGTAGCTGTGCTCATGATATGCGTACCTACGAATACTCCTAAAGTGTGCTAATATTTTAAAAGTATTTAACTTTGTATTAATTGCCTATGGCAAATATCCTAACAAAACTCACAAATATAGGACTCATAGAAAAATAGATAGGTATAAATCATAGACTCAAAATCACCAAAAAGTAAAAACTGTTACTGTGGTTTACCTCAGTTTCAGCGACTTCATTCAACTCCTTTAAATGCAGGGTTTCAACTCTATATAATTAGAACAATTACGTTCTGATCTTTTCGTGGCTTAATCAGAACGCTTACATGAAGTCAACTTCCTCTCATCAGAACACTACTGTAAGAACTGGAAAAATAGCTAAACACGTCCTGATAAACCTCATCAAGGCTTTTAAAGAAAAGCTTAAGAAAATCTTAATAGCATATCATCACGAAACTCCTGAAAGGGAGTAGAAAGATAGTAAATCTTGTGAGTCTTTTGTGAAGGCGCTGAGGCTTTACAAACCATTTGACTTGAGGTTAGAGGATGTTGATTTGCCTGTGCCTAGCAGGGCTTTGCAATGAAGAAAGCATGCTAAGTAGTTGAGCATCTCTTTTCAAGTTTCATATTTAAACAGTTCAAATTTTAATTAGTTTAAGAAGCTATTTTCATTTTTTTAAAGATGTTCTATAGTTAGCTACAAAGTCTTGTCTAAGTTGACAGAAGTGAAAAGTATTTGGTGTTGGGATGGAGGTTCTGTGTAGCTTTACTCGTACTCAATTGTTGCTGGGGGTTTTGGTGTAATGTCGTATGCCACTATCTTTACCTCTGGCTCGAGGCTCATGATTTCTCTGGCTAGAGTCTTGAGCTCGTCAATGCTTAGCTTAGCTATATCTGCTGTTATAAAGTCTTGTGTTAAGACTGCTCTTATAGCAACTACATATTTTCCACTGTCTCTACTCTCAATCTCTATGAGTATGTGTGGATGTGCAACTGTGTCAAACTCTTTGTAGAGGCTGTAGATATCCACGTCCTTCGGCTTCTTTCTAACCACTACTGGGTGTCCATAGCTACGCCTACCCCCAACAACGCCTGTTACCCTGACTCCGTGAACCTCATATGCAACGCCCCTCTCCTCACCTGTGCTAATGACGTTGTATTCCCAAGCAGCTGGGAAGTACTGGCTAATGCCCTTGCCGCTAAGCCTCTCTTCAACAAGTGTTGTAAGCCTTCTGACAAGCTCTAGCTTCTCTCTATAGACCCTTCCAACAACTCTCACTAGAAGCCCTGGGCCTGGAAATGGCTGCCTGCCAACTAGCCAGCTGGGGAGCCCAAGGTGCTTAGCAAGTGCTCTAACCTCATGCTTGTACAAGTCTATCAAAGGCTCTATAACCCTCAGCCCATATCTCTTCAAAAGCTCTTCAGTTAACACATTGTGCTGAGTCTTAACACCACCAAGAGTCTCAACAACATCTGCCTTTATAGTTCCCTGAACAACCCAGCTACACCCCTTCTCAGAGGCAATTCTCTTAACAGCTGTGTAAAAGAGGTCTCTAAACAACTTCCTCTTCTCCTCAGCATCCTCAAAACCCTCAACCCTAGATATAAACTCCTCGCTAAAGTCATAGACCTCCACATCGATTAAGCCCCTCAGAGCCTCCCTAACCCTCTCACCCTCGCCAGTCCTCATAAACCCTGTGTTTATGAAGACTCCGTAGACCTTGCCCCCAAGAAACTTCCTAGCTATAACAGCCGATGTAGTACTATCAACACCCCCACTAATACATGCAATAGCACAGTCAACCTCCTTACCAAGGGGCTGAAGCCTCTCATAAACCTTGCTCAACAAAGCCTCAACATCTAAACCCATTGACCATCACACCCAATACCTACAAAACAGCTTCACCTAAAGTAAATATATAAGCAGTTATGCCTGCATCACGCTTTGCACAGTAATTGAATTTGAGTTGCAATAACTGTGTAAATATATAGCATAAGTTCAGAGATAATTAGAAAGCTACATAAACATTTTCATGTTTCTAGCTCTTCAGAATCGTAGTAAACTGCTTCTATATTAACACCACTAAAATCTCTTTAACAACGCACCTCGTAGAGGTGTAGTCAGAAGAGGGATTTAGAGGCTTTGGATGGTGAGGGTCTAGTCCTTGCCTATATACCCACTCCTCCGAAGTCCATTGACGATATGTCTACACCTGTTATTTTTGTTAATCTTAATACCAGTCTTCCTGTTAGTGCTCGTGTTAACCCCATTACAGCTTCTAGTCTTGATGCAAGGTCTTCTAATAGGTAGTGCACAGCGTTTTTATCGAATAGCACTTGTGCTTATGGTGGTATACCTTCTTCACCACTCCAAAGGGCTAGCACCATCGGAACTCTCGGGAGTGCGTAGACTTTTATAGCCGCGTCGCCAAGGTCAATTCTTGTGTAGTTGAGCAGCTCAGCAGCTTTGTATAGAAGCTGGAGGTCTTTGCTAAAAAGCTCTTCAAACACCTCAACATTTTTCCTGACAAGAGGATAGCCAAGACAGTGCTCAGAAACTATTTGCAATAGTGAAACGAGCTCCCCACACTCCCCAACATCATCCTCCGTTTCAGGGTAGAGAGAAAGTATGAAGTAGACCCCAGCAACCTCCTTAAAAGTCAAGTACCTCTCCAAAACATTATCATATATAGCACCAGTTTCAAGATCCAGCACAAGCCCAAAGAACCCCCGCTTACTGCTCTTCCCAAACCCAAGCCTCCCCAGACAAACCCCTTATCCTATCCCAAAAAGACAGCCAAAAAAGACACAGCTAAGCACCTTGATAAGCACCTTCAAAACACCTTTTGTAGCTGTTTCGAGTTTCATAAAGGTTTGTAAGGTTTGACACTATTACACATCTTGATGAGATTCCCTGTGAGGGGCGAAGAGCCGCAGAGGGCTCTCCCCAAGGACAGCAGCCCAAGATGTGGAGTCCCTGAATTTTCTAAAAGCCCCCAAGGCATATGCAGATCCAAGGAGTGGTGCAGGGGAAAGGAGATAAGGCTATGAAAACATATCAAATATATGAACCTATACAGGAGCTGAACCTCCAAGACTTGCCTAAGTCTAGGTTTAGAAGGCATGACCTTTTTGAAGAGGCTGAAAAAGCTGTTGAGCCCATGGTTGAAGAGCTTTGGTCTAGGGGGCTCTACGTAGACTTCTCCCCAATA
>Ga0080004_1072885_pt1 | contig 24568 bp, 12 predicted proteins | sample WasSprMetagenome_FD_69207 | JGI IMG/M metagenome (GOLD analysis project Ga0080004, IMG submission 69207) | Sulfidic aquatic microbial communities from Washburn Spring, Yellowstone National Park, USA - WS (SPADES assembly) (version 2) | ecosystem: Environmental > Aquatic > Thermal springs > Hot...
GAGTGGGCGAGATATCGCATATCCTTGATGTTCACCCGGGAGGAGGGATAGTTTTGAGGAAAAAGTTGGGGGACGAGGTAAAGGAGGGCGAGGAATTGGCGCTTTTATATGGGGAGGAGCCAAATCTGAGCAAGGCTTGGGAGGAGATGAAGGGAGTATTTCTCATAGAATGAGATAAGTTTAAGCCAAAAACATTTGGCTTTTTGATTGTTTTAAAAAGATTAGCTATCGCTGGATAGATTTAGCGGTCAGACTGGCAATCTCAAAAGGGTAATTAAATACGAGATTGCTTCGTCGCTTCGCTCCTCGCAATGACAACAGGGGGATTGTCATTGCTGGCATGGGTAAAGTTTTTCGTAACGGCGAAGGGATAAGGGGTAGAAATGGTGATTGTGAAAAAAATTTAATTATTTCTAATTGAGGGGGAGAAAAGAAAAATCGTGTATGTCTAAAATTCATTTTATAATTTGAAGCTCTGACGATGGCCTCATAAGAGTGGAGAGGACCGATACCTTATTAAAAAACTATACCAATAGATGCGAGGGCTCCCTACAAGCGCCCGTGGCAATCCCGACCTCTCTGTCATTACGAGCCCGCCGAAGGGGGGCGTGGCAATCTCTTTCTAACACATATAGGCAAATCCCAAGAGCATTTTTATAGCATTGACAAATCTTCAATTAATAATTATTTTAGAAACAAATGACCAAGAAAAAGCATTTCTCATTGAGGAAATTGATTCCATACTTTTTAGCCCTCATACTATCTTTTTCCGTTACGGCTTGTTATTCCGCAGGAGCGAGCTTTGAGGAAGGGGAGAAAGTATACCAGAGGAGGGATTACGAAAAAGCGATTTCCATCTTCAGCGCGATTTTCCACAGGAAAGAGTGGGACGAACAGAGCTTTAAATCCGCACTGCGGTTAGGTGAATGTTATTTGGCGATTGGCAGGAAGGAAGAGGCGAAGCGCTTCCTGAATTTAGCCAAGAAGGGGAAAGGAGATGTGAGGGGGGAAGCACTCATAGGAATAGGCGTCATCTTCCTCAGGGGCGAAATATATGATTGAGCCATTGATAAATTTTCCCAAGTTATCAATCAATACAAAAGCGATAAGCTCCTCACCTATGCTTATTACAATAGGGGTCTGGCTTATAAAGGAAAGAAATGGTTTAGCAGAGCGTTAAGCGATTTTAAAACTGCTAAGATAAAGGCGAAAGACAATGACGAATTGATAAAGGCTATAGATTATCAGATAAGGGAATGCCAATCCGTTTATGAAAAATTCGCGCAGGAACAAGCGGACTATCTTGCGCGAATCCGAGCTCTTCGGAAAAGGGGATATAACGAAGGTTGTGCATCGCTATTGAGGGAATTGGCGAAATTATGCGAGGATTGGGGAGACATAGATGACGCGATATATTACGAGAAAGAAGCTATAGGCTATTCTATTTCCTATGAACTAAATGCGGGAAGCTGGATGAATATTGGCTATCGCTACGAAAAGCTGAAGGATTATGAAAGGGCGGAGGAGTCTTTCTCAAGGGTGGTGAAGGAATATCCCAAAAGCTCATTCGCTGAATATGCGATTAAAGAAGAGACTAACTGTAGAGAGCGCGTTTTGGGAAATATACTGAATGCCAAGTTAAGGGTTGGATATTATAAGGGTGATTACGACTCTGCTATCAAAACCTTGGAGGAGTTTTTAAGGGATAACGAGCAAGAGATGACGCAGGGGACGAAATTCTATGTTATGTGGCTCATCGGTAGGTGCTACGAGCATAAATTTGATTTCCCAAAAGCGATAGAGCGCAACGAATTGATAGTAAAGGAGAACCCAAATAATTCCGATGCTTGGCTAGCGATTGGGAGATGTTATCTCCAGCTGGGAGAGTATGAGAAGGCGTTGAGCAGTTGGGAGAAAGCCAATGCTTCACGCCTCGTCCTTAGTTATCGGCAGACGATAAGACCCAAGCCCATATCTCCAGAAAGGGAGGAAAATATCTCCGCTTAAGGTGATTGGTCCGATAGATGGTCCGCATTATGACATTGAGATGGATGAAGAGGAGCCTCTATTCATCTATGGAACGCTGGGGAAGAACGCTTCCGAAAACGAAGAGTGTAAAAATGCGACTTCTGAAATCAGCGAATCAGAGGAGATTTTCTTTCATAGAATTAACGGCATAGCAGCTGATGTGGATGTTCATCCCGAGGAATTGAAGCAGAACATCGTTTTGGTCAGCCTCTCCGACTCAAATAAGATATTTCAGATGATTAATGATGAATTACCCTTCAAAATCGGGGCTGATTACATTGAGATAGGAGGAAGGATTTACAAAGGGAACGATTTGGGGATTGACATCATAATGCCTAATCCATTTAATAGGGAGAAATTTTTGGAGATATATCTCGCCTTTGAACCGAATTTGTTGAGAAATATCTTTAATGTTAATAGGGGTTATACCGATTATGTTATATTCAATTCAAAATCGGTAAGCCATCCAAGTATTTCCACTCCTCCGGAAGATTTGCCAGTTCTGGAAGAGGGCTTCTTCTTGAAGCTAGCCCCAGATAAATGGATTCCTTTTTAAAGAATCCCCCATAAAAGTTGTCGCCCGACAGAGAGATATTTCTAAATCAAAGGAACACCCGCTTCTCTATTCCAATTCCTTCATCGCCGTCTCCACGGAGACATCGTCGTGAACTATCCTGCATATTGCTCTGAGAAGGGCAACGGGCTCTTTCGCCTCCCAGATGTTCCTTCCCATTGATACGCCGCCAGCTCCACAATCCATAGCATCCCGCACAACCCTCAAAAGCACCTCTGGGTCATCCGAGGCTGGACCGCTCAAAACCATATAGGGAACGGGACAGTATTTAACGACCTCCTTGAACGATTCTTTATCACCAGTGTAATAACCCTTAACTATATCCGCTCCCACTTCAGCCGCTACTCTGGCGGAGAACTTTATGACCTCTGGGTCCTTAGGCCATTCCCTTCCCGCCCTCGTCTCAAATTGATGGGGCAGAATATCCGCTGGTATCATCTCAATCATAAGGGGCATTCCCCAAAGGTCGCAGAGCTCGCTCACCTTGCCGTTTTTCTCCGTCAGTTCCGCCTCCCTCGGAACACCTATAACGCCGAATGTAGCCACTGCATCGGCACCGAATCGCAGAGCCTGCTCAACGGAGGCAATCAGGCGGTCATTGGTTAAGTCGGGTCCTATTGAGGTTGCCGTTCCATCCAACCTCAACATAAAGGAGATATTTCCCGCCATTTCCCTGTAAACGAGCTTGGCGATGCCGGGAGTGACCAAAACGGCGTCTGCCCCGCCCTCAATTGCTATTCTCACCACCCTCTTAGGGTCCTCTATTCCCTTCATAGGCTTGATGCATATCCCGTGGTCCAAGGTGAGGAGAACGCACCTTTTCGTTTGAGACTTGAACAGCCTCGCCATCCTAATCTCTTTTCCTATCATATAATTTCCTCCTTTCATCCATACAATTTCTTATAAATCATTTTATAATTTTTGTAAATTACAAATATCTCATTTATAGTGCTCCCTCATCTCCTTATGATAGGGAAGGGAGAGAATCTCCTCCAAGAAGGCTTCCTCTTGCTCAAGGCTTTTCGTCCAGGGGTCCATAAGAATCAGCTGAAGGAGCTTCTCCTTGCTCCCCTCAATATAGGCGGATAGTTCCATCTCCACGGGTGCCACTCTTTCCCTCAGGATGAGGGCGATTATGGATTTCGGCAATCCGTCAACCTTTATTCCCTGAATTCCTTTCTTGGAGACCAAAGCGGGAATCTCCACGGCGAAGTCCTGCGGTATCCCCTCAATGAACGGTCCATCGTTAGCTATATTCACCTGAAATACCCTCGGAATATCAAGCGCTATGGATTCAACGATAGGGATTATGATTTCTCCCGTCTTTTTGGGCGGATAGACCTCGCTTATCTTAACCGATTCGTCCTTCGCAAGCCTTATCATCTCCTCAACCCTTTGCCTTCCGCCTATGAAGTAGCCCTCATACCAATTTTTCGGGTCTTCCTTCCAGCTTCTCTCCATTTCGTCGTCAAGATGATACCACCAAGGCCAAGCTCCTCCACCGGGCGTTGCGGTATCGCCAATGGGATAAAAGCCCAATCTCTTATAAATATCAACTGGCTTGGGACCCATCATATCCCCGAAACCGCAGGTCTTCCAATATTCGGGCGCCTTCTCCTCAATCCACTTATTTAATAGGGGATAGGCATCCTCTCCTTTGTAGGTGAAGTGGGTGAGGAAGATGAAATGATTGACGCCGGGGATTTGGAAATTTACATGTTCCTCCTCCAAGCCGAGGAGATGGATAATCTGATAAATCCCTGCGAAGCCGTGGCAGAGCCCCACAAGCTTTGCCCCTTTATATTTTCTTGATAAATAGGTTATCCCTGCGAGGACGGGATTCGCCACTTGAAGATACCAAGCGGAGGGGCAAATCTCCAGGATTTTCTCCAAAACCTCTTCAAACAATTTGAACTGATAAAAATTAATCCAGAAAGCCTCATCGTGAACGATGTGAAAGCTTCCGCCAAACCTATAGCCATATTTGAAGGCAATCTCCCAACCTTCCTTCAGCCTATCGTGTCCCGCCGCTAAGGCGGAATTTATCACGAAATCCGCTCCCTCTAACGATTCCTTTAGGTTCAATGTCTTCTCTAAGTTCAATTTCACTCCCAACTCATCGGCATATCTCTTACAAAGAGTGTAAACGGCGTTCAATCTATCCTCGTTTATATCCATAAAGCTTATCGTGCTTCCCTCAAGGCTCGGTGTTAGGCATATATCCTTTATGAGCCCGAGGGAGAAAACGGCGCTTCCCGCTCCGACGATGCTTATCTTCACATTCATCTTCTAATTCCTCCTTCCATCGCTAACTCATTTTACCAAATTCCCCTCCGGGGTCAATAGGGGTTAAAAACTCTTGACCTTCCCTTCTTTTTTCTTTATTATTTTAGTCAAATAGGAGGTGCTTTTTATGAAGATATCGCGTAGAGAGTTCTTGAAGAAGCTCGGGCAGGCTGGTTTAGCTGCCTTGGGAGCGAAGGTCATTTTGGAAGAGGGCTTTTCCGCTGCGAAATCCTATCCTAATCTTGTGGTTGTAAAGGGAAGCGATGCCGAGAAAATGCTTGAGAAAGCCCTCAATGAATTGGGAGGGATAAAGAGATTCGTCAAGAGCGGCTCAACAGTTGTCCTTAAGCCAAACGCTGCCTTCGCTCAACCTCCGAAGGTTGGAGCGAATACCCATCCTGAGGTTCTCCAAGCAATGATAAGGCTCTGCAAGAAGGCGGGAGCGAAGAAGATTATCGTGGCTGAGCATTTCTTGGCTCCACCAGATGTTGCTATGAAGGTAAATGGCTTGGGAGCGGTTGTTGAAAAGGAGAATGTGGAATTCCTTCCCCTACACGACCGCAATCTTTATAGGAGGGTTGATATCCCGAAGGGACAGGTTCTCAAATCTGATGAGGTTGCCAAATGCGTTCTTGATGCCGATGTCTTCATCAATATGCCCGTAGCGAAAGTGCACGGAGGCGCCATCCTCACCCTGGGAATGAAGAATTTAATGGGAACCAATTGGGATAGGGGCTATTGGCATAGAGCCGACCTCCATCGCTGTATCGCCGATTACTCCACCCGTGTTAAGCCCCATCTGATTGTCCTTGATGCCATCACACTTATGCTCACGAACGGTCCAGGTGGACCGGGCGACCTCAAGCAGATGAATACGATTGTCGTTGGGACTGACCCCGTCGCTGTTGACTCCTATGGCGCCTCTCTATTTGATATGAACGGCATAGACATCCCCCACATCAGATATGCCTATGAATACGGTCTCGGACAGATCGATTTGAAGAAACTGAAAATAAAATATCTTACTGTTTAAGGGGTAAAAGTTGCGTTTTCTTCGCAGATTCGTCCAATTAGGGGCTTTAGCTGCCTTTCTTTATATCTTATATCAGACAAGTTTCGTCAAGGGAATAAAGATTCCCACCTTGTTCCTTCGCCTTGACCCCCTTGCCTTTTTCGCCAATCTTTCCTCCCGCTCCCTTCCCATCTTCCTCTTTCCCGCTCTAATTCTCCTCATCGCAACCCTCCTCTTTGGCAGATTCTTCTGCGGATGGATTTGCCCCTGGGGAACTGTGCTTGATATCTTCAGAAGAATAGCGAGATGGCTGAGGCTGGATAGGATTGCCTCTCTCAATCCTCCCCTCTGGCTCAAATATGCCATACTCGCCGTGGGAGTCGTTCTCTCCCTCTTCGGCGTCAGCTTCATATTCATCTTGGACCCTTTGAGCCTCTCCACTCGCTTCTGGGGATGGCTCGTTTTTATGCCAATTGACAAAACCAAGATAGTTTGGAGCGGATTGGCTGTCGTCCCCATAATCTTATTGGAGATATTCGCCTCCCGATTTTGGTGTAGAAGCCTTTGTCCCCTGGGCGCTCTTTTGGGCTTATTTGCTCATTTCTCCCTTATTAAGAGAAAGGTCAACGAGAATTGCATTGATTGCGGCAAGTGCCAGAGAATCTGCCCGATGTCCGCTGTTGGAGATGACCCTCGCTCAACGAAAGCTTCGGAATGCACGGTTTGTTGGGATTGTGTTAAGCCCTGCCCGGTTAATGCCATATCCTTCGGCAAGGGAGGAAGGAAAGAGGTTTCCCTGCCCAGCAGAAGGGCGTTCCTTTCTTCCTTAGGGTTGGGCTTGATAATGGGGATTCTGTTCAGGAAGACGAGATTCCGTTCATCAACTTTGATAAGACCTCCGGGAGCGAGGAAGGAGGAGGAATTCTTGGGGTTATGCATAAGATGTGGGGAATGTATAAGGGCTTGTCCGACGGGAGGACTGCGTCCTGCTCTCCTTGAGGCGGGATGGGAAGGGATAGGAACTCCTCGCTTGGTTCCACGCATTGGCGGTTGTGCTTCTTACTGTAATCTCTGTAGTCAGGTTTGCCCCACGGAAGCGATAAAGCCCTATAAGCTTGATGATAAAGCCAAGATAAAGATTGGGGTGGCGAAGGTAGATTACAATCATTGTATCGCTTATTCTGAGGGGAAGGATTGCCTTGTGTGTCACGAGAACTGTCCCTATCAGGCTATAGAGGGCATTCCTGGACCGAAGAAGGCGAGGATACCGAAGGTAAATCCGGAGATATGCGTTGGTTGTGGTCAGTGCGAGAATCATTGTCCCGCTGAGGGACCAGCTGCGATAAGGGTTTATAGGATAGATTAGAAAGGGCTTATTTTCTCATTGCACGCCTTCCGCGAAGCGGAAGGCGTGGAGATCTCCTTTAATCGCGAGGAGCAAAGCGAGGAAGCAATCTCTTTTTGAGATTGCCACGCCCGCCTTCGGCGGACTCGCAATGACAAACGGGGTGGGATTGCAACAGCTTCCAGAAAGGGAAGCCCCTCAATTAGAAAAGACTTCCTCTTTTTCCTAATCGCTATTTTTACTCTTTTATCACTTCTCCGTTTCCAAAACCTACACCCAAGCCAGCAATGACAGCTGGGGTGATTGCCACGGTTTCATTATGAGGAGCGAAGCGACGAAGCGCTTTATACTTTTGTCATTGTGAACCTGCGCTTATGCGTTCAGGCGTGGCAATTTTTTATATCCTAAATCGTCCCTTTTTCCGCTATCCTCCTCTTCAACTCGAGATAATAGAGAAAATTCTCCAAGGGAACCTCTGGTGGAACGGTGTGGTCAACCGTTGGTATATAGCCTCCGCTTTCCAGCATCGGCAACACCTTCCTTCTAAGCTCCTCCTCAATAGCCCCCTTATCTTTTGCCAATTCCCTCTTATCAATTCCTCCCATAAAGGCTAAATCCTTCCCATATTCCCTCCTCAATTTAACTGGGTCCATATCCGCAGCAGACTCCAAAGGCCAATGGCAATTTATCCCCGCCTCTATCAATAGGGGAATCAAGGGCTCGGTGTTCCCATCGCTGTCCAATTCAATCACTTTAACGCCATACTTCCTCAAATGCTCAGATATCGCTTTATGTCTGGGAAGAAAGAATTCCTTGTAAATCCTTGGAGAAATCAGGGGACCGTTTTTGAAGGCGAAGTCCTCGTTGAAGGTGAAGGCATCTATCTCCAATTCGTTCAGTGCCTTCTCCGTTGTTTGGATGAAGAACTCAACCATCCAATCAAGAATCTCGTGAATGAGCTCTGGCTGGTCATAGAAGGCATAGGAAAGATTTTCCGTTCCCATCATTTGACGCAAGTTCCAATAGAGCCCAGCGAATCCACAGTTCTCCGTGAGATATAGAGGATAATCCCTATTTTGCCATTTCCTCTTCAATTCCTCCCAGTTTCTGGGGTAGCGGTTGGGGTCTTTGGGGTCAAAGCGCTTTTTGAATTCAAGGAAATCCTCCCTTTTCTTCACGAAGAAATCCATATAAGTATCCATACAAAGACGGGTTCCTCTAACTGTTCCCTCCTTCAAAGCCCTGTGCTTCTGTCCCCATCTATCAATGAAGATTATATATCTTTCATCCTCCTCAAGGATTTGGTCAAAGCCGGGGATGGGTCCCATATCCAAGGGGATGAAGTCCCTTTTATCAAGCATAGCGAATTTAGGCTCTCCCCTGAACCAATCGCCTGCCAACTCCTCTTCCTTCAAGCCCTCTTGAAGCCATCTCTCATAGGTCTGTCCCCAGATGCCCAGCTCATAATAAGGATAGCGGTCAACTGGTTGGAAAGCTATAGTCCGCGAAAATCTTTCCCTTGCGTTCATAGAAGCACCTCCTTTAAAATTTTTAAAGAGAATGTAAAGTTAGGCAATGAAAATAAGTAAGATATTGCATTTGGGAACATTTTGAGGGATAATTATGTCAAAATATATGGAGGAACAAAGATGAAAAAGAGAGGGTTCACTCTCGTAGAGATGCTCGTTGTGCTGGGCATAATCGCTTTGCTCAGCGCAATCCTTCTGCCCCTTTTTAAAGGGCTGAGGGAGTCCGTATACAAGCAGCAATGCGTGGCGAATCTTCAAAAGATTTACCACGCCCTCCGGATGTTCTATCTCGATACAGGCACATATCCCGAGGCTCCCATTACTCTGCAGAATGGTCAGGTGGTGGATTTAGGGCTCTTGGCTTTACACAGCGACGAGTTGGTGAATTTGGTTGCCTATGGTTATTCTGGTCTGCCCTTGAACGACCCGGATGAGGCGAGAAGGATTCTCTCACGCAAGGGAAGATATCCAATCTTCCCAAGCGAGTTTCACTGCCCGGCAAATATCCAGCACGATAAACCCATCGTTGAGAACAATGGAGCTTATTACATAGACCCCTACTACTTTGATTATGTCTCAATTGACCCTCTTTTGGGCGTTTCCACTTATATGAGGATAAGGACGGAGAATCTTTCTGACCCTAATTTCAAAAAACAGCTCTACGCAAAGGAGCCATTGAATTCCACGGTCATAACTTGGTGTTATTCTCATAGGGATTTGGATGCCAATGGACTGCCTCGCTCGGGAAGCAAGGATATCGTTCTCTTCTTGGATGGGCATACGGAGGTGAGGGAAACGAGCGAGATGATGATAGTTGACCCAATAACGGGGCTATATGCCCCCTGGCTCATTGAGCCGAGGAGGAGATGATGAGAAGGAAGGGCGTTACCTTACTTGAGATGCTCGTTGCCATAGCGGTTTTCGTTGTGGGGATGGTCTTTGTCCTGCGTGTTTTCCCCGGAGGTATGAAGGGGATAAGATATGGTGAGCAGGTCACCTTGGCTTCCTCCTTAGCTAAAACCCAGCTTTCCTCCTTGACAGCCAATCCAGACGACCTACCGGATGCGATAGCGGCTACCAATCCCCAGGTTCCCGGCGAGATTCTCCTCACAGCCAACCCCGATGACGCCGACCCAGACCTCTTCCGCCTCATCTACGGTGAGCCTTTCTCCATCCCCGCTCCAACGAATGGGGAGGCCGGCTGGGCTTCCTATTACCTCCTTCGCTTCGCTCCCGCTGATCCCAACTGGGGTATCGTCGTATATTCTGCCCCCTTGGAAAGGGTCGAGGGAGATCCAAGCCTCCCAGATGATATATCTTATCTTCAACCAAATCAATACCTCATTGATTACAATACGGGATTGATTGCCTTCGCTCCCCAGCCCTTTGACCGCTGGTTTAAAGTTGATTACACATATAGGGATGCTCAGGGGAAGCCCCACGATGTAGTGGATGAAATCCTTTATGTTCCCGCCAACTCTACCTATGCCACCGACCATCCCCAGGGATGCCTCCTCGGACATCCCGTTGACTGGTTCAGCGAGACGGTGGCATCTACATTCTTAAACATAGGGGCGAATAATTTTAGCAATAACCCCTATGAGTTCAAGATTTTGGATGTTTACAGGGGCTTGATAGCCCTCAATCCTCTCTCTCGCAGGTTCGTTGGGAACGCCAAGGTGGACTACCAAGTTATGGATTGGCGAATACTGAGGGAAACGAGGCAGTTGCCCTTCACCTTCCCAGCTGAGACCCGCCTCACCTTCGCCAATCTCCACAACATAGACCCAACCTATCCGGGTCTTCTTGTCTTGGACGCGACAACTGGCGAGGTTTTGTTTGATGAGAGAGTAAATCCACCTTGCAATCCTCCCGATAGAGTTGTCATAGGCAAAGGTGGAGTTTTAACTTTCAACTATGCCAACGATGCGGGAAGGAGAGTGAAGATTTTCTATCGTCCAAGCAAGGATTATCCCCTCTCCATCCAAAAAGCCTCTACAAATTATACACTGGCGCCAAACCCCTCCATAAGTTGGAGGGAATATCAGCTCGCGCTTAATCCCGCAACGGGGAAATGGTGCCTATACTTCACTCCCTGCGAGAAGGGAAAGATAGTTCTCGTGGATTACTGGTACGGCGACCCCAATAATCCCCAGAAGGTGGTTGGAGAATGGGGAACGATAACGAGGGTTCCCGAAACGGGAGCGGGAATAAACGACCAAGACCCAACCTATGATTACATCGTTGAATTGAAGGGGCAGCCTGTTGTGAGCGTTATAAAGGTTGTGGGGGCATCTTTGAAGGTGAGGGTGGCTTGGAAGACGCCGGCTGGTCGCTGGCGAAAGCTGGATTTGGACACTGTCCTTACAACGGGGAGGTGAGAAGATGAGGGAAAAGGGCTTCACTCTGATAGAACTCCTCACGGCGATTGCCATCTTCGTCGTGCTATTGGGCATCCTCTTCATCCCTGTGACTTCCTCAATGAGGTCAATAAGAGAGGCAAATATGTATGTTGCCCTGCAGGATACGGCGAAGGATTTAGCGGAGAGATTAAAAAAGGAAGTTCCCACAGCTATGTATGCCTATGACCCCTCAACCCCAATAATCATCGGGATAGACCCGCAGGGAAACCCCATACCGGCTACGCCATATGCGAAGTTAGACCTCGTTCTCCCAATGAAGGAGCTTTATTGTGAGGTTTGCGGCGGCACCAAACTCTATCCTGATTTTGAACCATCTCCTCCCTATGAATGTCCCTATTGCCATAACCGCGACCAATCCACCCTTCATTTCCGCCTCCATCGCCCCCTCACTCCGAAGGCGACGATAACTCGCTTCTTCATCGGCCTGAGAGAGCCAGGAATTTGGGATGATAAAGTGCAGGATTATGTCGCAGTCAGACCTTATGAGAATGTGGAGCTCGGGATTGGCTCGGGCTACAATCTCTTCACTCTCTACAAGGTTGAGTTCGATCCCAATGATCCAACCGGTGCCTTCGCAAATTGGCAGAAACCAGACTTCTTCTATGATTTGAACAAAGCCCCCGATGGCAAGACATTTATTTATCATTGGAGGAAAAACGCCGTTGCCCTTACCCCTCCCGACTTGGATGTGGTGGATGTCTGGCAGGATGCGAACGGCTATCATTTCGTTCCTCTCATATCATTCCTCCCTCGCTTCGTTCAGGAAGTCCTCTCCGCTCCCTCGGGCTCCTATACCTATATAGCGAGCCTCGGTCTTTGGGGAGGAATACAAAACGATGGCACGAAGTTGCTGAAGCAGATTTATCCCAACCCCTATTCCGATTGGCCTCACATAGTTGTTATGCACTGGGATAGGGGAAGCGGGACCTGGGTATACGATTACGATTCCTGGATAACTGACGCTTCAAATCCAATTTCTCCTTGGGCTAATGTCTTGCAAAGATATTTCACTTGGGATTCACGCAAGGGAATGGTGAACTTCGCTTTCTGGGCGCAGAGGACAATACCTGCGGATGGAATAAGCTATAATTACTCCATCCCCGCTCCCTCTGACCCCGTTTCCAACCAACCCATTCCCAACGCTTATCTCATCCTTCGTTCAGAGGTAGTGAAGGTCAATGGGAACCTCTGCAAGAGAGTTGATAGCAATCCCCAAACCTATGTTGACGATTTGGGGAACAGGCTTTATGAGTACACCATTGATTATGATAGGGCGATTATAACTTTCAATCCCCAAAACCCTCCTCTTCAAGGTGAGGAGATAGAGATAACCTACTACTGGACGACTTTGCAAAGGGGCGATTTGGTGTGGGTTCATTATCCCTCCTCTCAGGAGATAATGGTGGCTATAGGGAGCGAGAAGTCCTTTGACCCCAAGAGGAAGTATCCTTTCTGGATTGTCCATACAATCAAGGTGGAGAATGTGAGGCGATAGCGATGAGGAAAGGACAGGCTTTGATAATAGCGATTGGTGTTCTCTTCGTCCTGACGATGTTCGCCGCCGTCTATATAGGGATAATAAATAGGCTCTTCACGAGGACAAGATATGAGGAGAGCACGGCGAAGGCTTACGCCCTCGCCCAAGCTGGCATAGAATATGCGAACAAGATGCTCACCCAAAGCGAGGATGGCTCGTGGTGGCGCCCAAGCTTCGCCTTCCCCTATCCCTTTAAACCAAGCGACCCTCGTTATTCCATTTACCAGCAGTATGACCCCGACTTTGACTATCTCCAAGACGGAGGTCCCGATGGAAAAGGAGCTTTCGTCCGCTTCAATATGGGAGATGGGAGATTTCTCCTCAGGATAACCTATTATTATCGCCCCGATGACCCCCTTTCCTCCTTCATAAAGATAGAGAGCGTGGGGAAGCCGGGAAATGCGGAAGGGATAAGGTGGGAGGACCCCAACTTCGACCCCGCATCCATAGACCCCTCTCTTTACACTCCCTATAAGAGAGTTTTGGTCGCCTATAAGCCCATATACATAACCGATTTCGCCCGCTTCGTGACCAATAGAAGCAGGAGGGAAGAGTATATTCGCTTGGGTGCCCCTAATTGGCGGATGTATATAGAGGGAGGAGTGAGGGTAAATGGAAACCTCCGCTGGGTAGGGGATAACGACCCAGATACCACTGATGTCTCCATCGCCCTGCTCCAGCAAAAATGGGATGGCTTCGCCCATCAGCTGGAGAGGGTGGAAGTGGCTGGCGAGATAATACATCAAGAAAGCCCAGCGGAAACTCCCGCTAATGTGCAGGTGCAGATAGGAACGCAAAATCCCCAATCCGTCTTCCCAAGCGACGACCCGAATTTCACCACTCTCGGTGGTTTTTACAGAGATGGGATCTTTGATAGAACAGATAAGAACGGTTTGCCGAGGGCGATAACTTACGCAGAGGCGCCCTCAATAGATAGGCAGAGATATGTGTCTCTCACAAGAGACGGAGGTGGAATATATATAGATAATTTCGCCGATATTCAATACAGGCATAACATAGAGAATCTCCGTCTTGATTGGTTGAGGAGGCAGAGCCCATCATCCTGGTCGGGAAGCATCTATGTCCCACCGGGAGTGGAGATATTCCTTGAGCCTCGCCCTTATCAAGACAATCCAGGCAATCCTATAACCACCTGCATAACAATTGTTCGCCACGATAGGGCTTTCCCAAATGGCACTTATACCAGAATATACTGGTTGAGGGATTACAAACCGTTGATATTCGCTGAGGGGAATATAAGGATAAAGGGAAGGCTCGCTTCCAATGAAGCATTGACGGTCGTCTCAAATGGAACGATTTACATTGAGGGGATGCTTGGCACGCCTTGGGATGAGAGAGCAAATGACAGAAGCGCCTTAGCGCTTCTCGCAGCGGACGCAATCTGCGTCAACACCACCCAGATCCCCACTGGTCTTCCCTCCTTGACGACCACCGCCGATGTTGAAGCTGATGCTCTGAATGGTCAGCCACCTTTCCACTGGCATCTCCATCATGGCGAATACTTCCTCACTTCCTTCTATTCGGGAATTTATACATCCTATAATCCACCGACAACGACCGGTTTTTCTCCTGATTCTATCCATCTCCGCATCACGACTGCCTCCAGCGGGATCCCTGGCTATTGCTTCGTTGATGTCTGGGCTTACAATGTTCAGATGAGGAATTGGCAGTTCGCTGGCACCTTTTCCCCACGCACCGTCGCTCCCAATTATGAGATTGTCAGTCTTAACAACCTCTACTGGACTGCTCCTCCCAATCTCCCCACAGCAATCGGAGGTATCTGGCTTCAGCTCAATCCCCTATCCACTTATGACGCTTGGATAGGAGGAGTTTGGGTTGAGCCTCTTACCCTCAATATCTCTGCTCTTCTATATGCCCAAAACGGACCATTCTTCGTCATACCGGCTCCCGATGAATGGAATCTTGAGACAGGGGCTCCTCTCAATTGGACGATAGAGATAAACGGAGCGATAGTGGAGAACTGGCCAGCGGGAACTTACGATGTTCAGGAGTGGTCAAGAAAGATGAGTCCGGGCATAGTAAAAATCCGCTGGGACCCTGCCCTCGTTATCAATTCGCCGCGCCCAGGGGAGGAAAATCTTCCCAATCTCCCCTATCTTCCCGTCAGCCCTTCCTACTTCTATGAGGGCGAGGTCCCAAGATGAGGTGATGCAATATGCGTAAGATAGCCATCCTTGTTTCTCTCATCGCTTTAATAATCCCTGCAATAGCGGGGCAATTCACTTATACCGCAACTAAAAGAGTTTTCAAGGTCTGCAATCTCCTCGTTGATTCCGCCAAATACAATCCCAACGACCCCAATAGCCCGCCGGAGAACAGCGACCCCTATGTCTTCTATGTTTTGGACCAGAGGGAGGATTTGAAGCCATATGGCTGGGAGCTGATCAATCCCCTCGCTCCAAAGACGGTCTCACCCGAGATAGCTGCGAGGTGGAATTATAGGGATAGGAGGGACCCACTTAATCCCTATTATGTTGGTCAGCCAGTGACGAAGAATATGGCTTGCTATTGGGAGGTTCTGTTATCCGAGGTTAGCGTTGAGGACCTCCTCCAATTCGACCTCGTCTTCATAACTAATCACCGCTTCACGACTTTCACCCCGCAGGATTTGGAGAAACTGAGGAGATTCGTTGATGCTGGCGGACGCCTATGGATAGAAGATTGCGCTGGCTTTCGCATAGCGGATAATAACTTCATCACTCCCCTCCAATTCGCAAACGATGGACCAAATGGCACCGCTGTAGTAGTTGACCCCTATCATCCCCTGCTCAGCTATCCTTTCCAATTGACATACGATGAAATCTCCCATCTTGGAGATAAGAATGTGGGCAATTACTATATCTCCGTTTACGACCCTGGCACCCTCCAGCCGGTCGTCCTGAACTATGCGAGCGGAAGAACGGATAAGCCATATATAGCGGCGGGGCAATTCGGGGCGGGATTGATAATCGCGACCTCTGGCGATACGGGATGCGATATAAACGACCCCTGCGGTGGAAGGACGACATCCTCGGGACAGAACAGCGGTCCCTACGCGGGAGAGAACATTCAGAACGCCCATTCTGAGGACATAAAGTTCGTCTGGAATATGATACTCTGGGCGAATAGCTGGTCCTCTTTTAGAAAGGACAACAGGCGAGGCGCCATCTCCTATGAGGAGATAACTCCTCCCCTTGATGCGAAGTGGCAATTCACTCAGGATAGCTTTACGGTTTATTCTCCCGCTATTTGGAATGGAATAGTTGTGGCTGTCTCCGATAACGGGGTCGTCTACGCCTTTGATGCCGACCCTTATAGAGATATTGATAACGATGGTAATCCAGATGACGGAGTGCAGAATAATTTCAATCCCATCCTTCCCTACGATTTGCTATGGCAATATCCAACGAATATTCCCGCTATGGTCGGTCCCAAGGCGCCCCTCATCACGACGATTTGGGATGGGACGCAGACGATTGAGGTTACAATAGTGCCCATAGGAAACCGCCTCATTTGCCTTCCCCTCTATCCTGCAAATCCCTATAATCCAACGCCAATCTGGACGAGAGCGTTAGCCAACCCTATCTCTGGTTCGCCAGCGCTGGCAAGGGGATTGCTATTCGTTCCCGCTGGCGCCGAGATTTATTGTATAGACCCGAGAACGGGAAATAACATAGGGGTTCCCTTCCTCCTTGCAAATGTAACATCAATAACAACTTCCGTAACTGTGGCATCCGCCGATGACCCCAATATTGAGAGAATAGTAGTGGGGACAGTTAGTCCATCCGGGCAGGGAAGCATCCAATATCTCGTTTGGAATAGACAAACGGGTCAATTTGAATCAAGGGGGCAGATGCTGACGCAGGGAGTCCCCAATTCCTCCATAATCTTCACCCCCGATAATCAGATTGTATTCACAACGAGCGAGGGATGGGTTTACTCAACTTATTGGCGCTCAACCTTCCCCTTCTGGCGCTACAACACGGGACGCAATCCCCTTCCACCCCAGTTCAGCCCCGCTGTCTCCTACACAAATGACCTCGTCTATGTGGCTGTGCCCGATGCAGTCTTCGCCTTCTCGCTCCATCCCACTTTCCGAGCTCGGATTCATAACCAGATATTGGAGGGCTCGCTTCCCTTCGCAAGATATGTGGATATAACGGACTCCGGAGCCCAGCAAATAGCAACTAGGCTTGGGGTTAATATAGTCCTGCCTCCCACTCCCTTCCCGCCTCGCTTTGATTTCAACGCCCGAACTGGCATGCTCTTCTTCAACAGCAACATAGCAATGATTTCCCAGGATACGGGAACGGCTTATCTATTGAAAATAGAGTACAGCGATATTAATAGGAATAGGATAAGCGAATACTGGCTGATAAGCGATACATATCCGATACAGGCGGGAGACAAATGGGTGAATGGATATGCGTCTGCGAACTGCTTCGTCGTCCCCTCCAATCTCGTTTGGTGGAGAAAGGTAGATTTGGACGGAGCTACGCCGCTTTCCAATAATTCAGCTCCCACTGTCTTCAGCGATGTCGTTTATGTGGGCGGAACAAGCAAGCTTTACGCCTTCCAAGCGGATTCAAGGATAGGGAGGATAGGAGATAGGATTCCGGTGACCGATATAGAGGATGGAATCGTCTATGAGACGATTAATTCCTTTGCCTTTGATGAAGAAGCATTGCAAATTCCTCCACCTGCTCCGCCTGTTATTTATGTGCAGAAGCCTTTCCCGGGAGGAATTCTCGCCTCCCAGCAAATAGGAGCTATTACCAACATCAGCGGTGCTAATAGGGTTCTCCTTTTGACCTTCTCCAATGCGCTCGTCGCCTACCAACAGCCCCTCTTCCTCGTAGCGGATGGGAGAGGCGTGGCGGAGACGGAGGTTGATTTCGGAAAAGTGGATTCCGTGGGGAGGGCGAGCGGGGAGCTTCACTGGTCCCTTGATTCCGTTGTCTGGACTACCCAGCAGGGGATTGAAACCAAGCAGCCTCTAAGCTTCCCTCAATTCATAAGGCAACTGGGCGCCAATTCCTTCCTCATAGGCGATAGTGGAAACAATCGTTTGATAATAACAGGAAGAGGAGGAAAGGTGGATTGGGAGGTGGCGGATTTCGGATGGGCTAATTTCGCTAATAGCGGAAATATGCTCGCCCCTTGGGAGAGCAGTAAGTTTGGGCTGGTCTCGGATGCCTACCGCTGGACATATACTTTAACTACGCCGAACGCGACGATAACTCGCTACTTCACGCTTGTCGCTGACCCCGATAACTCCCGCATAATCAATTTCTTAGAGGAATGGGACGCAAATAGTCGGCAGTGGATAAATCGTTCCATTGTCTGGGCAACGAGGACGCAGAGGGAGGGAAAGAAATATAGGTTCACGAAGCTATATCCGATAGAGACAATTCAAGACCCCAACAATCCTCAAGCGGGGGCAATTTGGCGAGCCTGGGCTGTCTTGTCCAATTACGCCCTGCAGGTAGAGTTCGATCCGACAAGCCAGGTTCATAAGATTGTGAAGGAGGAGCCGGGAGCCTCCATCGTTATGCTCAATAGAGCTTACGAAAACGAACCATATCCCTGTTCAATGGGGATAGTGTATTCCTTCACAACGGTTCAAGACCCCAATGGGCTTCTGCCCACCAACCCACCGCCGCAAAATAATCTCTACAAGATATCCTCAATAAATTCGCTTAATTTGGTCGTAACAGACAATCAAGCTGGCACCTATGACCTTTTGATAACGGGGACGCTTTTGCCGATTTTCTCTCCCGACCAACCTCAACAACCACCGATAGTGGGCGTTTTCCGATTGGCGCTTCCCAATGCCGTCTTCGACCCAACATCTCCCCCGATAGCCCCCGATACCCCCTTGCAACTTGTCTGGTGCTATCTCGCGGGAGATTGGCTGGCTACCGCGCCAGCTCAGAGACATACGAGTTTCGTTCCTATAGATGAACGCTTCTTCCTCCCCACAGATGCCAAGATGCTGGCGACGGGAGAATATCTAATCGCCCTTGCCCATCCTTCTGCAAGCGAGGTGATAATGGTGAGGGAGGACCGCACGATGCTTTGGGCTTTGGTTGAGATGGCTGAGCCACAGGAGAAGCAGCGCACGGCGGGATTTGAAGCCATTCGCAGATATTATCGCCTTCGCCAACCAATATTCATAGATACCCTCAAAGGAGGGGTGATGTGATGATGAGAAAAACGCTTTTACTATTCATATTATTTGCCTTCTTCGGTTTACCTCTATTAGCTCAACGCCATGCGGATTTGATAATAAATGGCAACGGAGACGATGTTTATGGTCCGCTTGGCTCGGGAGCAGGTGGAGAGGCAACTCTCCAAGGTTTCGCTGGCACTTCGGTGCAATTCACGATTGTTTTAGAGAACGAGGATTCTGAGGAGGATAACTTCACTATCAGCTGGAACACACCTCCCGGGTGGACGGTAACCTTAGATGGAAATAACTCTCCTTTTACTACTCCTCAGCCAATACCTGCTAATGGCTCCGCCACCTATACACTCCAAGTTACCATCCCCGCCGATGCGAAGGGCGGAACGACGAGCATAATAATAGATGCTAATTCCCAGAGGCTTCAAGATATAAAAGTTGATAGTGTGAAAGCAAATGTTGTTGTTCCGCGTGCCGATTTGATAATAGAGGGAAATGGGGACGATGTCTATGGCTCCCTTGGCTCAGGTGCAGGCGGAAGCACAACGAGAATGGTCGCTCCGGGAGATAGGATTTTCCTTGATCTCGTTCTGCAAAACGAGGATGTGGATGCAGATTCCTTCCGCATCTCCTGGAACACTCCCCAGGGCTGGGATATTATGGTTGAGGGAAATCACTCTCCCTGGCAGCCTACGCCTCAGATTTCAGCAGGTGGCTCGGCGAATTATAACATAAGTGTGGAGGTTCCAAACGATGCCTCAGTCGGCAGCTACGAAGTTATACTGGATTGCCAATCGCTCTCAAAGCCTGAGAAGGTTGATAGTGTAAAGATAACTTTCCAAGTCACGAATATACAAACCGACCTCATAATAGATAACAACGGCGATAATGCCTATGACCCAAGCGGTGGAGGGCAAGGAGGTTCTTCCCAGAAGGACGGCTCGCCAGGAACTTATGTTTCCTTCTCAGTGACATTACAGAATGAGTCCTCAACTGATGCCAGCTTCCAATTCTCCCTCTCCGGCTTCCCACCCAGCACGGATTGGCAGGTCTTCATAAACGATGGAACAGACCATCAGCTCTATCCACCTGCCAGCACTTGGACGACGCCAACGATTTCCGCAAATGGCTCGGCGAACTATACATTGAAAGTCCTCGTGCCATCAACAGCGACAGCCGGCACTTATAGCGTGAAACTGCTCGCCCATTCAATAAATCCTGTTAACGATACCCAGCATGGGGATAGCGTAACGGTGACGATAAATGTCGTAACTCCTAAATGCGACTTATTGATAGAAAATAACGGTGAAGATGTTTATGGAGCATTGGGGACGGGAGCGGGTGGCGAGGCAACGAAAGAGGGTGCGCCCGGCACTTCCGTTCAGTTCCAGATAACCCTGCAAAATGAGGATAGCGAGCCCGATACTTTCCAAATCTCTTGGAACACGCCAAGCGGATGGACTGTTAAGCTGGATAACAATAATTCTCCCTTTACAACACCCCAGATACCCGCTAACGGCTCCGCCACCTACACCCTCCAAGTTACTATTCCCGCCGATGCGAAGGGCGGAACGACGAGCATAATAATAGATGCGCAATCGCAGAGGCTGCCCAATATAAAGATTGATAGTGTGAAGGCAAATGTCGTGGTTCCCCGGGTTGATTTGATAATAGAGGGGAATGGTGATGATGTCTACGGGTCAGCGGGTTCGGGGGCGGGAGGAACAGCAACAAAGCTAACCGACCCCAGCACAACAGCCACCTTCGCCATTACTCTGCAAAACGAGGACGCGAAGGACGATTCATTCCAAATCTCCTTAGCCTCTGCTCCTCCTGGCTGGACGATAACCCTGAATGATGGAACCTCATCCCATACTCTCCCCTGGACAACGCCGACCATCCCAGCTGGAAGTTCGGCTAATTACACTTTGGAGGTTTCCGTTCCCGGAGGCACGCCGGCGGGAGTTTACAAGATAATCCTTGATGCCAGTTCCCTTTCTGGTTCAGGTTCGGGCGGAAGAGAGATAGCAATCTGCACAAACCCTGCGAACCAATATGTACCTACAATATATGAAAACAAGATAGTTTGGGAGGACGCACGCAATGGAAACTGGGATGTATATCTATTTGATTTATCTACAGGTCAGGAATTGCCCATTTGCACTAATCCAGCTAATCAGTGGGCTCCAATTATCTGGGGTGATAAGATAGTATGGTCCGATGACCGGAATGGCAACTGGGATATTTATATGTATGACTTATCAAAAGGTCAAGAAATCCCAATATGTGTGAATCCCGCCCGACAGGATTATGTTGCTATTTATGGAGATAAGATAATCTGGCACGACTATAGAAATGGTAACGAGGATATTTATATGTATGATTTGGCGACAGGTCAGGAATTGCCCATTTGCACTAATCCGGCTAATCAATATTGGCCTGCAATTTATGGTGATAAAATCGTATGGACAGATACCAGAAATGGCAACGAGGATATTTATATGTATGACTTATCAAAAGGTCAAGAAATCCCAATATGTACAGCCCCGGGAAACCAAAGGTGGCCTGCCATTTACAAGGATAAAATAGTATGGGAAGATTATAGAAACGGCAATGCTGACATTTATATGTACGATTTATCTACAGGTCAAGAAACACCGATTTGCACTAATCCGGCTAATCAGTGGGTGCCAGATATATACGGAGATAAGATAGTATTTGAGGATTGGAGAAGTGGAAATCAGGACATTTATATGTATGACTTATCAACAATGCAAGAGATACCACTTTGCACAAACCCGTCGCGGCAAGGGGTGCCAGAAATCTACGCTAACAAGATAGTTTGGGAAGATGAAAGGAATGGCAATGTTGATGTTTATATGTACGACCTCACCTCACCAAAAGTAGATAGCGTTACCGCTCAAGTAGTAGTTACTGGTCCTGCCCACGCTGATTTGATAATAGAGAATAATGGAGATAACATATATGGAGTGCTTGGCTCGGGCGCAGGTGGAAGCGCAACTAACGGAGCTAAGAGTGGGGAAACCATTCAAGTTCCCATAACTTTGGAAAACGAGGATGTCAAGGACGATACATTCCAAATCTCCTTAACCTCACCTCCAGCAGGGTGGACTATAATCTTGAACGATGGAACACAAGACCATCAACTCTATCCACCCTTAACCACTTGGACAACTCCTACTATACTTGCGGGAGGTCGCGCAAATTATACGCTTCGGATTAGCCTCCCAGCGAGCGTTCAGAGCGGAACCTATAACATCATTTTAAATGCTCAATCCACAACTGATGCATCAAAGGTTGATAGCGTAAAAAAGGTTGTAAGCGTTATCAATCCCGCCGATGTCTGGCCGATGTTTCATTATGAAGCGACGAGGACGGGAAGAAGCGTCTTCAAGGGAACGGAATCACCCAGCCTAAAATGGTCTTATCAAACAGGTGGACAGGTCAATTCCTCGCCAGCAATTAGAAGGCAACAGGTAGAGGCAACCGATGCACAAACAGGCGAAGCATATACCGCCTGGGTAGATGTAATCTATGTGGGTTCCAACGATGGCTATCTCTATTCATTTGATTGGAACGGAAATTTGAGATGGAGATGGATAGCGGATTCAAACAATCCTTCCCAAATCATCTCCAGCCCTGCGGTTGACGACCAAGGCAACATCTACTTCGGCGATTCAAACGGAAACTTCTACTGCTTGAAGGACAACTACACACCTATGAATCCTCAACAACCCACACTTTCCTGGAAATATTCGCTGGGATCTCAGGTGAAATGGTCTTCGCCGGTTTTCGGCAAGGGGGTAGTGATTGTCTCAGCCGATAACGGCAATGTTTACGCTTTCTATGCCGATGGGAGCCTCGCTTGGCAATATTCAACTGGTGTGGCTGTCCCCTCAGATGCGGAGATACTCCCATCTCCCGCCGTCGCTCCCGATGGAACGATTTTGATGGGAGCGGGCGATGGCAAGCTCCACGCTATCAATCCCGATGGAACACTGAAATGGACATTTACAACCCAAGGAGCGTCTCAAAATCCCCCTGCAGGTATCACGACAACTCCCGCCATCTTCTGGCCAAGTATCCTCAATCCCTCCCAGCCTCCCGACCCAACAACTTACTTCATTTATGTCGCTTCCCGCGATGGGAATGTTTATGAGATTAAACCTGATGGAACGCAGAATTGGGTCTGCCAAATAGGAAGCCCGATAAATTCCTCTCCCGCGATATGGTATCGTTCCCCAACTTACAATGACCCCAATCCGTTCCCGGATAACCACCTCATAATAGTGGGTGCCAACGATGGCAAGCTATATGTGATTAAACCCGATGGCTCAATTGCTTGCTCCGTAACGGCATCAAGCCAAGCGATTTTATCCTCGCCCGCTATCGGAGCGAACATCTTGCAGTTTTCTGAAAACGCGAGAGTGAGAGGAGTAGTATATGTGGGATTACAAGATGATAAGGAAGTGAAAGCTTTCGCTTTAGCTTACAATTCAAGCACAAACCAATACGAGCTCGACCAAATGTGGGAATTCACCCTTCCCACGAACGCCGTCATCTCCTCCCCAGCAATAGGCTCGGATATGACGGTCTATGTGGGCTCCAAGGATAATTATGTATATGCAATATTAACGACATCGGGCGGTTATGCTCCCGTGATAGAGAAATATGCTGATAGAGACCAAGTGGCGCCCAATGGAACGATAACCTACACAATCGTGATTGGAAATCAAGGCTCGATTCCTCTCTACGACCTCTGGGTCTATGACCCCCTTGACCCCAACACCACCTATGTAAGCGCTACACCGCTTCCCGTATCCACCGCTGGCAATGCGGTTCTCTGGTATCTTCCCGTTTTAGAGCCGGGTCAGTTCCTCTACTTAACCCTCACAGTGAGGGTCAATCCCGGAACTCCCATAGGAACTTGGATTTACAACACCGCCTACCTCTGGGATATACCCAGCAATCCGACATCCGTTCAAGTCGTTATGATGCCAATAAGTCCAACCCTCTATATCACCGACCGAAACTACAATCCTATACCCACATCATCTATGACGGCTTTTACAGCGGATAATAACTCTCAAACGGTTGAATTGGTCGATCAACGCTATGAATGGGGAGATAGCGTATTCCTGAAAGCTATCTACCTCCCACCAGATACAAGTTCCGTGGAATTTTCCCTTCAAAATAGTCTCCCAGCGGGATATTTCAATACTGCCCAGCAAATAACCATAGAGGATGACCCCGCTAATCCGGGATATAAGGTCGCAAAGGGTTATATACAGCTAATACCTAAGAATAATATGCCCACCGCTCCTTCCTTCTTCCCTTACGGAACACCTCTCGGTGGCGAAGGGACAGGATGGAGGGCGAGATTTGAATTCCTCTGGTCAGCTACAGCAAGGATCACCGTGGCGGGGAATCAAGCAAATAGGACGGTGATTTACTCTCAAAATGCCACAGGTCAGAGGTCATATTTCCTCATAAATAACCCCCTCACGGTTCAGCTATTGGACCAAAGTGGAAATCCCATACCTTACCCAGATGGGGCGCAAATTCCCTCCGGCAATGGCAACTGGGTCTACAATACTCAGAATCCCGA
>Ga0080004_1128227_pt1 | contig 24568 bp, 41 predicted proteins | sample WasSprMetagenome_FD_69207 | JGI IMG/M metagenome (GOLD analysis project Ga0080004, IMG submission 69207) | Sulfidic aquatic microbial communities from Washburn Spring, Yellowstone National Park, USA - WS (SPADES assembly) (version 2) | ecosystem: Environmental > Aquatic > Thermal springs > Hot...
CAAAGCTTAAAGAGAAAGAAGAAGTAGAGCATGGTTGAGGTGAGCGGTCTTGGGAAGAAGGAGGGTGCTGTTCAGACGGCAGTCTAGGAGGAAAGGTGAAGGGCTCAGCCTACCGACCCTCAGCCGGCAGAGCCTCTTGAAGGAGTGGAAGAAGCTTTCAGAGAAGGAGCGTGAAGAGAGGCGGAAACAGGTCATCGAAAAATACTATAAGGGAAGTTACTCAGCGTTCGAGCGGGACGTTGAAGCCAGACCGTTCCACGTCTTGAGACTGATGCTCACAGTAGGAGCCAAGCCCGCTACAGCAACCGAGGTCAAGCCGTCAGAGAAGCCTAAAGAGGCTAAAGCAGTCCAATTCTTTCTAAATCTTTCTGAATTGAGGGAATATGCAGAAAAGTTTTATGGAAACGGTATGGATGATTTAGAAGCGCGGAATCTTGAAAAATATGATCATTTCATTGTCCAGTTTCAGAGAAAGGGAAACGTGATAATCGAGGAAGTCTGGGGGGTCATCCCTCAAGCAGAGGGTACTTATGGTGAACGGATCGGATATTTTGAATATGAAAAATTGGAATGGATTCAAGATGCTCTGATGTGGTTGAAAGAGAGGGTACCATATTCTATTTACGAAGAGGTTAAACCTCCAAGCCCGGTTGAAGAGAAGACCGATGTGAAGATCGAGATTAAGCCTAGGGTTGAAGAGCTGGAAACCAAACCTAAGGAGGAGGCTAAGCCTGAGGCTCCAACGCCTAAAGCTGAGGAGGCTCCCAAGACCGAGTATGCACCAGGCACGTGGGTTAAGCTTACGTGGCACGAGTACCCGCAACTTATTGTCGAGAAGACGGGTGACGGCTACAGGGTGTGGAGTGAATGGGAGCTCAAGTGGCGCGAAATATCGCCTAGAGAGATAGAGAGGGTGGTCAAGCCAGACCCGAACGCTCCGCAAGGCTCGCCTGAAGAGATGGCTTCAAGGGTTAAAGCCGAGGAGCGGCTCAAAGAGCTTAAAGAGCGCGAAGAGCGGGACAGGCAAGACCGTCTGCACATGCTAGAGCTGTGGCTCCAGAAGGTCAAGACCAGTGGCGAGCCAGACCCAAGAGACACGTGGAAGACGCTTCCTCCAGACCACCCGCTCTGCAAGCTCCGCGCTGAGAGGCTTGAGACAGAGATAAACTATCTGAAGGGGCTGATGAGCCTAGAGGAGTTTAGACACAAAGCCGAACAGCTCGACAGAGAGATAGACGCTATAGAGGCACAGCTTAGAGCTGAACGCGAGAAGTCTGAGGCTGAGAAGAAGGAGGAGGAGCTGAGCCCGGTAGAGAGCAGAGTGTTTTCAGCCATCGAGGCACTGAACAAGAGATGGGGCCCCGTCCACCCAGTCACAATAAGGGATGAAGTGAAACAGTGGGGGATAGACTATGACGACATTGAGCGTGCCATAGACAGCCTCGCCTCGAAAGGGCTTGTCGAGAAGGATAGGTACGGGTACGCGTGGTCTAAGAGGTGGGATGCAGAGGTCTCGGCAAACAAGGAGCTGGTCTACAATAAGATAAGGGAGCATACTGTGAAGACTTTCGGTGCAGGCGTCACCTTTGACGAGCTCGCCAAAGAGCTGGAGCCGATGGGTGTAGACCGCAGGGCTCTAGATTGTGTTGCCAAGAAACTGCTCGATGAGAAGAAGATACGCTCACTATACATGGCAGGCAAGGGGGCTGTGCTATCCGTCCCGCCAGAGCCAGGCATGTTCAACTACCGCGAAGCCCCAGACCATGCACTGGAGGAGCTTAAAGACATGTTCAGAAGCGCGGCTAGAGACAAGAGACGCAGAGAAGAGTATGAGAGGTACATGGATGAGGTTCGGAAGATAGAGGAGGAACTTGCACGCCGCAAGGAAGAGAGGGAGGCTTACAAGCGGAGCATCCTGGAAAAGGCTAGGGCTGGCACGCTGACCTATGAGACGACGCCAGACAGAAACCCATTCCGTTGGGGCAGCGAGCCAGAATACTGGACAGAGCTGGATCCCTACGTCAGCGCCAAGGAGCGGACGACGATGGTCGCTGAAGTGATGGAAATGCTGGGCGAGAAGCCAGACAGAGAGAAGATATTCAGGGATTATGTCGAATGGTTCAAGAAGAGGGTCAAGTCAACCGATGAGCTCGAGAAGCACAAAGACCCGTATGAGCGCTACTTTAAGAAGAACGCGGAAGCATATCAGATGATTGAGACCGTTAGAAACACCATTGAGAAGAACATTTGGGCTTGGGGCGACATATCCATCGGGAGGCTTGCCGATGAGCTTAAGACGGACGCTGGAACCGCCAAGCTGGCCCTCAAGCACCTACTCTCTAGAGATTACTCGCCTTATGAAAAGCCTCCCTTTGTGATAAAGGACGGGAGGACTGGAAAACCGAAAAGCCTAGATGAAGATCTAAAAGACTACGATATCATAGCTCGGCCTGAGAATTGGGAGTACTTGCACGACTACGATCCCAAGGGCAGGTGGAAACCAGACACCAGAGGGCTTAGGGCTTTAGAGAAGCTCGGCTTCCCATTCAAATATGGCGGCATCTTGGAAATCAACAGCCTAGGCAGGGCGAAGTTGGAGTTCACGGATCCAAGCCATGTGACGCTGTTCAGGGGCGAGGTGGATCTCAGCTGTCTGAAGCTTGACCCCGGAAGGTACAGGCTTCGGTTTGGCGATGGTGACAAGTCGGCCGTCACAAGCCCGCACACGGTAGTGAGAGAGAAGGATGCGGATGGTGATATAGTGCTGACGTTCAAGCGCTTCGACATGGAAAGCAAGGGCGAAAAAGTCATGAGAGAGAAGAGCCTGCATGTAAAGCCCACGAACGAGAAGCCCGAGGAGCTTCCAGAAATCAAGGTGCGGCACACAGCGGCGATAGTGTTCGATGGCAAAACGCTGAAGGAGCTGTTGAGGAACGCTAACGACTGGAACGTTATAGAGTTTGCCATAGAGGATGGGAAGGCGGTCGCCAAGATTAAGGAAGATAAGGGTGAGGAGCTGGTCAGCAAGACTGGCGACATATTGGACACAACCACAGAGAAAGAGCTGGTCAAAACCCGCGTCGGTTACCTGAGACCGATAGTGGACTTGCTCAAACCAAGCGACACCCTAGTGATACACTTGCCAGAGAATCCCGACAAGCCCTTAAAGGCTATCATAGACACCGACTTCATCAGTGGCGAATGCTGGGTAGCACCCTACGTTGACTGAGGTGGTGAAGCATGGGGCGCAAGCGCGTGGTTAGAAGGGTTGTACACAGAAGGGGGAAGGGCAGAGGCATATCCCTACCGTCTAGAAGAGCCTCTGGCGAGCCTGCTACGACAATGCAAGCAAAAGAGGTTAAACCCGAATCCCAAATCCAGGCTCCCCTCCAAAAGAAGGATTTTGGAGCTAAAATAGTGGAGGTTGAAGATACTGAAGCTCAGCGTAAAGTTGAAGATGAAGCGATGCGCCGTGCAGGCTTTAGAAAGCTTGAGATTGCGGACTGGTTCATACAGAAGAATCGGCTTGCCTTCATGGCGTTCTGGGGTTTGAAAGAGAATGCACGTTACGCTAGAGTCGTCAGAGAGACTGAGAAAGCCTACCTGCTTGAATTTCCATCGCTTGAATCGTTCAGCAGTGAAGAAAGTGTTAGGAAGTTAGCTAGTGATGGGAAGTATACGATAATTTCTGCAGTGAAAAACAAGAAGTACAACATGATCTGGGTTTGGAAGACGACACACAGAGACACCATGTGGATTCCAAAGAAAGCCGTTAGATTTTTGAACTGAAAAACTACTGTGAGGAGGGATAAGCGTGGCCAGGCGTAGGAGGAGGCTTAAAACGGTCGAGTTTGACGAGTACGGCTACATGTCCGAGCTGTTCCTAAACCTAGTAGCCATTGGGGCTGCAACTCTAATGGCGTTCTGGTGCTGGATCCTCTTTGAAATCTTCAGAGCTAAGGGTGAGGAAGATTGACGATAGCTGAGCTGGTCTTCACAGTACTGGCGTTGCTGATCATAGCTGACATATCGCTCTACATTGCCATAACGTGGAAGTGGTGGCGTGAAGATTGAAACACAATGAAGCAGTAGACTCCAGATGCAACGGCATGCTGATCCGCAAAAGGGTCATAGTGTTCGACCGCGAGCTATACAAGGAGTATCACTGCACAAAGTGCAAAAAATGGATATACACGCCCGTGGACAAGACCACCCCCTTCAGATTTGAAACACAATCTAGGCTCTAAACCATTATTAGCAGGAAGTACCTAGCTGTCTGAAAACGGCTTTCTAATATATAATATCTGCATATTATATATTTATATTCCGCCCCCTGCCAACATTGGAAAAACAACGAAAACTGCAAAAAATGAGGGGTTACGGTTTCTCTTCGGTCTTCTCGAGGGATCCAGCCTCTCTAACACGTACTTTTGCACCGCACGATGGGCATGTTGCGAAAATCAGCCTGCTTCTAGTCCACCATTCATATCCACAACGATGACATTTAACCAGTTTTGGTTGTGTAGTCTCAGACATTTCCATCACCTCATGTCATTCATTTTGAAGTTCTTTTATCGCGTCTTCGCTCAACAAGAAATATTGCTTTGCAGTTTCTTCGTCAACTTCCTCTACAAGCGTATCTAAGAATGCTACTTCATCTTCGTGATGTTGCAACAGTTCACGTTGATATACTGTCGATTCGCCACGCAGATCATCTAAGTATGCGTCAAGTATGAAACTGGCAAGCTTAGGATCTATTTTGAACTTCTCGCTTAACGTTGCGATGATCTTGTCTTTTTTCTCTAATGCACGCGCGTAACCCCATCCCCGCGTATCAACAAAATGTATTATTTTCATTGTCCCGCCTCCTTTTTAACAAATATTGTGATCCACGTATTTTCATCTAAGTTCACACTTGCAACTTCACGATAATTTTTCGCTATGTATTCGTATAGAGCTTTCTGATACTCTGAAAAACTTTCAGATGCATCGCACGGCCGGAAGCCCTGTGTGGCTTCCTCGCCGTCAGGCGTTCCAAAAATTATCAAAATATCTTTCTTAGTTATTTCCATATCCATCACCTCACATCTTTCAACACTACGCTGATCACTTGAACGTCATATTCTTTTGCAGATCTGCTGATGGTGTTAAAGAATATCTCTAACGCTTCTTCTTTGGTCTTAGCGTATCCATACGGTATTCTATCTAGATGAATGATGTCTGACTCTAGCGTATCAAGGCATCGGAAACGTATCTCCCACACCTTCACATTACCACCTCCGTGTTGCAACCATTGCTGTGGCTTTCTAGCTTCCCCAGCGCTTTTAGTTGCTACCCCTCGGGCTGGGGTCGAGGGGTCATGGCTCTTCTCTTCAACCCCGCTTGGAGGTTTAACCTCTTTTTCCACCTACAACACCTCCACCTCTACTTCTGACAAAAGTAGTATTTAAGCTTTTCCCCTCCATAAAAATCCAAAAAAAAGAGGGTTATTCACTTGGGTATTCGCTTGGAGCTATTAGTCCTAAGTCGTCGTAAACGCACTCCCATCTATCCCCACGCTTCATATATATGAACCTTGGGCATCTGAACTCCTCAGCCCAAGGCGGAGTCGGGTAGAACGCTCCACAGTTTGGTGATTCCCTTGATGCACTACCCTTACCTCTCAAGCATTTAGCGTAACACTTGCTGTGTCCGTCACATCCAAATCTCTTCAAACTGGGAGAATACCACATCCCTCTGACCATGCTCTACCTCCACAACTACTTTTGTCAGAAGTAGTATAAAAGTTTTTCCCTTCCATCATTTTCCATAGGCTCTGAGCCGGAAAATCAAGCCGTTCACAAGCCGGGGTTTTGCGGCGAAAGCGGTATACCGCTTTGAGCCTGACCTCCTCCCCGCCCTAAAGGGCGAGGGTTCCTGCTAGTGCGGGGAGGTTTGGGATTACAACTGAAAGCCTCGCCTTTTAAGGCGGGGAGGAGGTCAGCTTATAAAAAACGCCGGATTTGAACCGGCGACGCCTCGGTGGAACACACCGCTATATCAGACCTTCGTCCGCGAGCTTCTTGAGCAGGAGCTTCTTCTCCTCGTCCGTCAGTGCATTCACCTCTTCAGATATTTTGTTTATCAAAATCCTCATCTCTATGCTCATGCTTTTTAGCTTCCTGAACATGTTGACTACCATATCGACCTTCATCTCAGTAAACAGCTCCACTAGGACACCTCCAAAAGGGGGTTAGTCGTTGAACATCGCTTCCTCGGCTTCCGAGTCTCGGTGTCCTTCGCAGTAGCACTGAAAGCCGTACTCGAATATTAGTCTGACAAGCTTTTTAACCTCTTCTAGGTTTATGCTGTACTTCTCAGCCATCAAGGTTATGAAGTCTATGAGCTCATCGTCCAAGTCGTACCAGTCCACGCCGGTTTTAATTTTAAATGCTACGTCTTTCGCACAGCAGTCGGGGCAGACTATGCTCACCCTTGTTACTTCGAACGTCCTTCTCCCATCAGGCTTAACGACTATGTCGCCGTCAAACTTGCTTACTGCACAGGAGTTACATATGAGCCTCCCGCACATGCTACACCTCTTGAACTCCTCCGGGTCGTCGCTCTCCCATCCGCACACGCTACACTTCACTCTAACCCCTCCCCATCAGCCTCTCAACCCTTTTGAAAACCTCATGGTTTATGGTTGGCGACAGCCTCTCACGTATCTCAGGCACTCTTTCAATTAGGTAGAGCCTTCCGTCAGACGTCCTCCTACCCTCCTTCCTGCACCAAGGCTTATACGTTAAGGCGACTATTTCGTTGAGAACCTTAATTTTATGAAGGGTCTTCGAACCGCTACTCGTCCTCCTCCTAGCCCTCAGCCTTAAACCACATATGGGACATTTCAAGCCTACGCTTGCCGGCAAACGCCTGCCCCTATTAGGGCATTCAAGATACTTTCTAGGCGTGTGTGGTGTAGGCTTCACCTTGGCGTGGTAGACGAACCCGTCAACCCTCTTCATATTCTTCCCGCCTTTTCAAGCTTCTCCTTTAAAGCCTCTACAACTATCTGGTTTAACGGCTTCCTCTCTTCTATGCTCAAATACTTGAGCTTCTTCCAGAGCTCGACGTCCAAGCTCATGGTTATCCTGACCTTATCCCCTAAAGGCTTACCCTTCGTCAAAACACCACCTCCAACACTAAAAAATGTAAAGGATTATATATGCTTTTACATTAAAAAGGTGTGATGGCTCATTTGAGCTTTTCAATGGTCTGTTTGACGCCTTCGACCAAGTTTTCCGTTCCGAAGTACTTCTTTGACAGTGCTTTGACGCCCTTCGGGTTTTCGCTGATGACTAGCAGGGGCTTAAGCAGCCTGTCGACGACGTCTGTCATGCCCATGCTCTCGCAAGACCTAATCATGCGTTCTATAAACTTGTCGAATCCCCTGAACCTCATGCCCTCGTTCAGCTTCTCCAAGCCAGGCCTGAGCTTCTCAAACATGTCTCTAAGCGTCCTGGACACGTAGTCCCTGTGGAACTTCTCAACCTCGGCTTTTAGAATCTCCAAGCTCCTCATCGACTCCGCCCTAGCCTGCTTTATGAAGAACTCGTCCCTCATAACGTCGTAGTCTATCATTATGGGCACCACGTCCACAACCATGTCTCCTATGCTGAAGACAGCCCTCTCGAGAACCGAGGGGTCCAAGCCGTACTTTCCAAGCGTTAAGCCTATAGACCTGAAGTCTTCAGACTTTCTAAACTCCTCTACGTCCTTCCTAAGCTTGCCTATGACCTCCTCGTTGAGCCTAGCCACGTAACTTATGAACTCTAAAGCCACGCCCTTCGGCAGGACGTAGACTTTACGCTTAGACTTTCCTGAGCCGTAGGTCGCCAGTATTGTGCAGTACCTGTTCAGAAGCTCGTACACGTACGCCCTCAGGTTTTTCAGCTTGTTACTGTAGAGCGACGGGAAAGGCTGGAACCTGAGCTTCCTATGCCTCTCGTCAGCCGTCACCCTTATATAGCGTGCCTTTAAAGCCCTACCCCTGCTCAGCTCAGGCTTAACCGAATACTTCTTATCTATCTCGCTTAGACGGTCTTCCAAGTCCAAAATCAGCCTTTTATAGCTGTCCCAGTCAAGCATTGAAGCGTCCACCTCAACCTCGAGGTTCGACTCATGGGTCACATGAAGGTCAATTAGGAACGCAACCCTGTTGCTCAAATTTTTCACCTCCAAAAGTTGTGATACGCCTGTGCTTTTAAACGTTGTCGGCCATAAGAGCCGCCAGCAGTAGGGCCTCGTCGTCCCTAGATGCTTTTTCAAAGCCTCCTCTGACACGCTTGTAGAGTGTCCCGTCTGGAAGCCTGACCATGTCGCCCACGTTCATGAGCGGCTTCAACGATTCGAGGGGGTTCTTCTCGTCGAAGAGCTCTATCTGGAAGGCGTGGACTCTAACCTCCTCCCTGTTGACCTTGTAAACCGCCACCTTCACGCTTTCACCTCTTCCTGACAAACCTGAACTTCTTCACTTCGATTTCGACCCCGATTGGGTGTGTCCACCCGTTCCCGTCATCCCAGACTATTATCGAACACTTTTTACCTATTATCCTCCACGCACGCTCGCCGTATTCAGGTGCGTAGCCGTCGTAACTCTCCCAAGAGGGCTTACCGGCAAGCCAGCAGTAGAACTCGTCTAGCGGGCTCGGGTTGCCTAGACAGCGGTTTCAGAATAGATAGGTTTAAATAGTTTTTCGGTTTTAGGTTTTTCGTCCCCTCTGCTCTGGCTACATGGTAGCCTATGGGGATGGGGAGGCTGGGTGAGGCAAACTTCAGATGTGGCGAGGCTGGGTTTCCGCCGAAAGCCCTCGATGAGTTGAGGGGGAAGGACTATGTATATCTGCTTAGTCCAGAACCCTGAAGCCTCAGCATTCTCAACAGCCTCCTCATACATCTTCCCTATCTCAGGGTTCATCCTGAGAAACTGCTCCCAAGAAAGCAGAAGCCTCAAACGTCCACCTCCAATAACGAGTGGGGGTAAAGAGGTTAAAGCGGAATACCGCCTTCAGCCTGAAACCCGGACTTGTGAATTTCGAGGGGCTGAAGGCTTGGGAAGAAGGAGGTAAACCGCTCTGGGGGAATATGAGCCGAGCCTCCAGCCCTTTCCCCTTCAACGTTAGATTTGGAAAAAGGGGGTTTTAAGCTTTTCCAAGCTCTCTCCTGCAGGCTTTACAGAGACCGCCTGTTAGATTCCTCAAGCCGACCCTCCTGCCGCAACGCCTACACTTCGCATTGTCCCTATAGCTGTAGCCCATCGACCACCTCCAAAAAGGAGGCTTGCTAGTCTTCTCTGAGAGCGTCCAGCCTAGCGTTCACATAGTCCCATATGTCTGTGAGGCTCCCCTCGCCGCTATTATACCTCTCCAGAAGCGTTTTGATATGCTCTAGGTCTTTTATGAACTCCTTTACGAGCCTTCTCTCCGAGCGTCTCATCCCGAACCTCCAAAAGGATGGTTAGGTGTGTATGTCTGCGACCAGTATGCTTTCGCCTCCGTCTTCATGACCGCCTGTGCACCACTCTAGGTTGAACGCTCTAGCGTTGTAAGGGGTTCCGTCGTCGACAAACGGCGGGTGCATCGACTGGACAATCTTCTCAAGAATCCAGACGAGCTTCATCCTGTCGAACGAGTCTAGGGGCTGCTCGCTCCAGTACCTGTACATCTTCCTCACAGCCTTAAGCATGACGGCTCTAAAGTACTTGTTGAGCTCTTCCAAGGTCATGTTGACCACAACATTCTTGTCGAACGCAACCTCTAGGTCTTTTCTAACACAGTCTGGTGCATAGAATATGGCGTCTGAGAACGTGCAGAACCATGCCAGCTTCTTCAGGTCTCTAACGGTCGCTATCTTCTTAATCCTGCACGCCAGTTCAACCGGTGTCGGATTGTCAAGCGGGTACATAGTTTTAAGAACGTCCTCAGCCTCACCCCTTCTGTCTTCCGTCAGAATCATATAGTCCCCATCGTCGTTCACGGCCAAGAGCGTCTCATACCAGTTGTTCTCGTCACAGTTCTCCGAAGCCCAATCCTCGAAGCCTTCCACAATACTTTTTAGGTCTCTGGTTGGAGCCCAGAAAAAATACAGTGCGTGCACGGTCAAACCTCCAAAAAGCGTCGTCAGCGTTTCTTCGAAAGCCTTTTCGCCAGCAGGTGGAGCTCCACGTCCTTGAACTTGTCCAAGTATTTCCGGTACACCTTCCTGTTGACGAACACGTCCCCGTACTCCTTCAATATCTCCAAGGCTCTGTCGGCTAAATTGAGGTCCTCCCACCTCATCACCGAAATCCACAGCCCCCTTAGCACGTTCTCCTCCCTGCCGCTTTTAACAGTATCGTTCAGCTCCTTCGCAACCTTAGTGTCGAACACCCGCCTGGTATGGGCTATGTTAGATTCAGGACCCAGCAGAGATATGAGCTTTAAAATCATCATAGACCACCTGTCCCCTCCCGCCAGCCTCCTCAGTATCTCCTTCACTGTCCCGGTGTCTTTAGCCCAAACGCCTCTACCGTCGACCTCTACTTTGAAACAGTAGGTCCACGCATACGGGTAGAACTCAATCGATATTATGTTCCCGTTGCACTCGAACGATATTCCGTGTTTCCAAACCTCATGTATCCCGTCTACCTTCGCCAGCATGTGTACCTCCAAAAGGTTTAGCGTTTTATCAGGCTGGCTATAATCCAACTCTCGACGTCTTCAAGCGTATCCCCCCTCGCCAGCCTTCTAACAGCCTCCCTCAGAAGCTCGTTTGGAAGGTCTATTCTTCTCTCAAGCCAATCCAGCAGACCCCTCTCCCTGACCTTTTCAACCATATCGTAGTGGACTGACCTCCCGCCTATCAGCCTTCCAAGCCTCACCATCCTCTTAGCCTCATCACAGCCGTACTTAGCCCCGTATTCAAGCAACCTCCTCTCGTGAACCGCTAGGAAGTTCCTGAACTTCACTATAAGTGGATGGTATAACCCGCACTTAGGGCAGAAGTACCTGTAGCCGTACCATCTAGCCTTGACCCTCCTCCTGTAGTGCATGGTGACTCCAGCATATTTGAAGCCTTCAGGGGGTGTTCTGCTACGCCTGTGCGACTCCCAAAACTCGCCCGTCCTCTCGTTAAAGTAAATCTTGCCCATCGCAAAACCTCCAAAAAGGTGGAGTCGCTAGTCGACCTCAAGCCGTATGAATCTCCAGCCCGGAATATTGACCTCCCTGTGGGTGCTTACGAACACGGAGACCGATGACCTTTTAGCTATGTTTGAAAACAGCTCCTTGGTCTCATCCTTCTCCAAGTCATATATGTCGCCGTCGGATAATATTACGACCATGTCGTTGAGCCTCATATCCTTGAGGGCTTTCCTGAGAGCCCCTTCGATTACAGTTCCTCCTCCGCCTCTAAGCCTCTTCACGACCTTGTTAATCACGTCGCTCTTGTTCCTAGCCTCAATCGGCTCATACGCATAAGAGTCCCAGCATACGACCTCGACCTTAGCCTGACCAGCCATATCGTAGACCTCTCCGATAAACTGCTCAGCCTCCCTATCAGATATACTGCCACTTAAATCCACCAGGACCCATATTGTGGGTGTGCTGTACTTTCTCATTCCGGGGAAGTCGTCATGTTTTCTCGAAGGTCTGCGATACGTTTCAACCACGACCTTGCCAAGCCCTATTCTCATAGCCTGCTTTAGAAGGCTTCTCCAGTCGATTTTCGGCTTCAGTATGGATTCGACCATCCTCTCAAGCCCAAGCGGCACAGTACCAATAGTCTTCTGGACGTTGTAGGCTTTAGCTATCTTCTCACGCCACTTTTCATCCGACTCGCCGCCGTCCTTCTCCCTACCATCCTTATATATCTCTTCGTCTCCCTCCTGAACCACGTCCCCTTCGTCGCTTCCAACGTTGGTGTCGATTTCCACGTCTTCGACTGGTATGGGATAGCCTTCTCCACCGTCTCCGCTCTCGACCTCAACGTCCCACACGTATCCACAGTCGTCGCACTTCATACGTGCAACCCCAGTCATGCCGTTGATGGATAGTTTGACGCACCTCACTCTCGTCGAGCCGCACCTAGGACACTTGGGGGGCTCACCGCCCCTCCTCTTCGGTAGAAGCTTATACAGCTCTTCTTTGCTGAGCTTTAGGAAGTCGTCGAGGTTCATCATGCCGAATATGTTTGCATCGTAGTACAGCTTCTCCATGGTGACGCACATCTTCATCGCGGAATACGGCATCCTCAGCATACCCTTCAAGACCTCGTTGTTGACGGCGTCGGTGCAAATATTCCACCCGTACAGGTTTCTGTTTCCCTGCCTCCTATGGTCTCTGAACGCCAAGTGGAAGACCTCGTGAGCTAAAACCCACGCCCTGTCAGCCCAAGAAGCCTTCTCCCAGAAGTCAGGGTTTATTACTATGACGCCCGTTTTTGTTACGCAGGCGGTCGGCACGCTCCTGTTTACCACAATCCGTGCCCTAGACATGAGGCTCGATATGAACGGGGCTACAACGGTCATACTAGCCTTAAGCTTATCGTAGTCTGAACGTATCGAGCTAATGTCCATTTTCAACCTCCAAAAAGGTGAAAAGGAGAGGTCAGTCGTTTATAGATATCTCCCTGCTTATGGTGTCGGCGATTTCCGTAAGCACTTCCTTGTACACGGGCTTATCTACAAGCAACTGTTTGAGGAACTTGACAAGCGTAGCCTTCTTCATCGTCATACAGACCATCACAAGATACTCTCTACTTTCCTGAGACATCTCGTCTATCAGAGGATACGCTTTAGCTAGATTCTTGAAGTTCTGTGTAATCCAAGAGGACAGCATGAAGGTCGCCATGTACTTCGCATCAAGCTCAAGCAGGTGAAACCTCTTCGGCTCGGCAATAAGCTCGTCAATGTCAACGTTGAGCTTTAAGAAAGCGTGGAACCTCATGCCGACCTCTTCACCTATGAGGCTACAAATGTCCGCTTCTAGGTCGTTGAACCCCTCGTACAAATCTAGTGCCAGCCACTTCCACGACCTTGGGCTGGGATACTCTTCCAACCCTTCAGGCGTCTTCGGCACCCTCAAAAGGTACCCTTCATTCTCAAACCTCTTCAGAAAGACATAGACCCTCTTATCCCACTCATCGCCAAACCTTTTATTCATCCAATCCGCCCACTCATGTAGGAGCTACACCCTATCTACAGAGGGCGGACTTATCTTTATAATTTTAAACCTGTTGCTGGACTAATATAGTAGAGCAGGTGCACGATGTCCGTACGTGCACAATTTCAGTATGCTCTACTATATTAGTCTTTCAGCAGAGGGTTGTGGAGCATTCTCACGATTGTTGAGGCATCTTCTGGGCGGTTTCGGGTTTATTTCCCGCCGCCACGACCAAGCAGTCCTTGTGGAACGCCGTTTGCCCTGCAACCTTATCTAGGACGAGGGCTGGCACTATAGCCCACACATCCTCTCTCTGTATCCACGTCAATTCATCGAGGAAGAGCAGACCCGGGCTAGCTGAATGCAAAGTCGCCCAAAGCATTCCCCGAGGGCTAAATACTCCTAAGTTTTGGAGCATTTAAACCCTCTGTGGGTCATAATATGTTATGCCCTCCCTAGACCTAGGTATTCCAGATAGGTCGGTCGGTTCTACTGTGCTTAGGATAAACCTTGAATATATGAAGTATCTTTCTGCGTTAGCTAGAACTTCCTCTATCTCGTGGGTACATTCCGTGTTTATGACGAACTTTTTGTGCTTCGGAGACCACTTAACCAAAACCTTTATCAGCTCAAGACCAAGCCTCTTAGCTATTGCAGATGCGGCTTCCTCGACAGCCGTCGACTTGCCAACGCCCGGGGCTCCTAAGAATAGGAGCCCGTAGTTTCTCTCCTCTCTTCTTCTGCTGAAGTAGTGTTTCACTATGTATGGTGCCATCTGACCTATCCTCATGGTCTACCTCCAAAAGGGGAAGGCTACTCTGAGTCTCTCCCGAGCCTCATTGCAAGTATTATCGGTGCGGCGACCTCCTCCCCGACAAACTTAGGAAGGTAAGCCTCTATTATGCTTTTGATTAGCTCTCTCCCGCTGTGACCGAGCCACGTGTAGTTTAGGAAGCAGTCCAAATGCCAGTGATATATGTGAACCGTCCTCATATATTCTCCCCCGACGCACCAGAACCTCAGCTCATCCTTCAATATCGGCTTGCCGCAAGCCCTACAGTTGACCTTCTTAGTCCAAGTGCTTACCCCTACCATAGACCTCCAAAAAGGTGGGGTTAGAATCCGCCGTTCTTGATTATGTTTGTGAGCTTCCAAGGCTCGGCTATCCGCCTCATCTCTTCCAAGACCTTCTCGTTGTGCTCCCTGACGACCGCTATCTGTGCGTCAGCCCTCCTGTAGAGCTCGACAACGTAATCAACAATATCCTCAATCATAGCTATATCCTCTTCATCTGTAACACGCATGTCTTTCCCATCCTCATCGTTCATGAACGTCACATACGTTGGACATCTAAAAGATATGGAGATTTTTTTCGCTTTGAACGGCATTAGAACGACACCCTCATTATCATACTCGTGAATCCTATACCTATAGACAACGGTCTCAGGTATGTCCGTTTCAACGGTTATGTCGACATAGGGCTTGAGCTTCACAGCCAAGTCTACGAGGTTGGTGAAATCCCGCTTTATCGGCTTCCTCACCCAAGGCTTTATATGATACCCATATTCCCTTATCAACGTGAAAAACCTGCTCTCATCATCGACAATAGAACCATACTTCTGGTACTCGCTGTACTTTATTCTTATCCATTCCCCAAGGCACAGCTCATCCCCGTCGGATAGCTTGCAGATGACCCTATGCTCGTAGCTCAAAGGCATCAAAGCTCTGAAGCAGTCGTAAACGGTCTTCTCCATCTTCTCCTGAAGAGACCTCACATCGACCTTAGGTATGCTTCTGACGATGAAGTCCACCTGAGGCTTAACCCTCCTTATGCCCTCGACTATTAAGCCCATGCTTGACCTCCAAGTGAAAAAAATAAGGGAAGTTACTTATTGTTTGCGGAAATACGAAATCGGATATGGGGGTCTCTGCGGATCGAATATTATTGTGTGTTTGTCTCCGAAGACGTCGATGAACCAAACCCCGCCCATCTTGGCGAGATAGATGGGTGTGCCTTCAAAGACAATGGTTGGCGTACTCGAATGGGCGTAAACAGTAGTACCCTTCTTAACCACGATTGCTAAACCTTCTTGGATGAAGAAGAAGGTGTGTTTCCTGAGCTTACCTATCTCCTTCATACATACCTCCAAGGCGTAGGCTACGCTCTCCAGCACACCCCCCTATCGAGCCACTAAGCCCGGTGGCGTTACCCCGGTGCGTAGGCTCGATAACCTAGGGTCGACACCCCTAGGCTTCGGGGGGTGCCTGAACGCCTACGGCTAAGGCTCCAGCCCAGTCCCACCCTCTCATTGTTTTGAGGGAATGGGGCAAGCCTATCGTCAGCCTTAGCCCTCAGCGGGCTCTAGGCGTAGCCCACGCCTCACTCTACCTCCAATAGAAAAAATAAGGGAATGTTATAAATGTTATGAGGGATTTAAACACTACTGCGGGATAAAATGCTCGCAAGTCCTCCCGTAGAGTATTCTATGATAAATCCCTGGAAAGTCTTCATGAAGACACTGTCTCCTCTCTTTGTCATAGAAGACACACCTTCTACAGAAAATCATGACGTGCTGTAGCCATGCTCTCGGGATTCTCCTCTCTTCCATAACCAGACCTCCAAGTCCGCCCCGCCCGTCTAGAGTCGCCTCTAGGCGGACGGTTTAGGTGTGCTGAGCCCGTTCCCCCGCCTTCATCTCCTCCCCCCTACTCGCCAGCCCTTGTCGGTCTAGCACATCTAGGGGGGTTTTCACGGTCTCAACCCTACACGGTCGCCCATGTAGGGCTTGAGAGATGGAGATGGGGCTAGCGGGTTCAAATCCCGCTTAGTGTCCCCTCCTCAACCCAGTCGGCTCGGAGAGTCGGCTGGGTTGGAGACTGGCTCAAGCGTGGGAGTCGAGCCCAGCGTCCATGCTTCTCCAAGCCCTGAGGGAAGGCTCCGACTCCATCAAGCCTTCAGGCTCACGTTTATTGACGTAAGCCTTGGCTTGACTTCCCAGTCGAGGCGGAGGCAACCTTGGAGGCTCGGAGAGTCTCCAGTCGCCTCCCTCACGCCCTTTACCTAGGTCGCCCTAGGTCGGGCTGGGCTTGGAGAAGGAGCGTAAGCATACCCGCCGCTAGGGTCGGGGTGAGAGCCTGAGCCTCAAACCTAACACGTCCAAAGGCTCGAAGCTCATAGGCTAAGCTAGGCTCGGCATTGGGTATGATGACGCAATAGACGGTCTTCATATGGTTTCGACCTTTCCATTTACGTTTAACCCATCCCTTGCTAATATCGTCAGGATAAGTCTTGAAGCTAACCCCTAAAGTCTTCAACCTCACTAGTAGCTGATTAAAGGTTCTTCTTCTTGGGAAGACATATACGGTATATGCTAAACCCAAGACTCAACACCCTCTCGAAAAAAATAATGGAATATTCTAGCCCCTAGCGGTTTCGGTGCGTCCCCCCGTGCTTCGACCAGCCCAAGCCCTAGCCGTTCCCATGCGGGTTCGTCCAAACCCTTGCGGGAAAACCCTCATCCTAAGCTCGCATGGACGGCACTAGGGGTTGAAGAAAGGGTTTTGAAAGGCTAGGAGATAGAAGACGCTTGAGCGTTTACTCTAATGGAATTCCAAATCTCCTAGCCCTCTCAATCTTAGCTGAAACTAGGTCATGACCTAAAGCCTTAAGCGTTTCAGGAATTTCTCCAATAGGGTTTTTGCTCTTCTTGTCTACTGAGATAAGCTTATCCAACTCAGCTTTAACCTCTTTGACTTTACCATCCCAAGCCTTAACATCTTTGTCTTTTCTCATGTCCTCTCTTACCTTTTCTATTTCGCCCAATAATCTGAAGTATTCCTCATAGTTCTTCTTCTTTTTAGCGTCCTCAAGGTCTTTACTAATCTTAGCTATCTTATTCATGTAGAGTAACCTAGCCTTCAACAGCTTTGCTCTTGCGATACTCAGACAAGCCAAATTAATAGATTGTTCAATGTTCAACTTCTCAAGCTTTTCAAGAAGCTCTAGCCTTGAAGGAGTAACGGTAACAGTTACAGCTTGAGCCTGAGCCATAAAACCACCTCCAGAATTTAGGCTAGCCGAAGCACGGTTTCCCCCCATCCGCCCTCTCCAAAAAAATAAGGGAAACTACTTAGCTTTAGCTATCTTAGTGAATTTGGTATTCATGTATTCCCAAAAGACTTTTGGGTTGCCAACCTTGTATGTTTCCCACTGGCTTATGATGTAGTTTGGTATTTTGAAAACATCTACATCTACAAGATATGGATTTTGTTCGTGAGACTCTAAGATATGGTGGAATATCATGGTTTTACCGAATTCAAACGAATAAGAGAAATAGTAGTAGTTACATTTACGACATCTGAAAACGTAACCCATAACCATCACTTGGGGGCGGATGGTTTAGGGCTAAGTCTCTAGCGAATCGCTTCCCTAGTTTTCACCCATACACCACACACCACCATGGTGTATGGATTACTCCTCCAGGTTTTCCTCACCCATAGTGGATTATCCATCTATGGGGGGGATTTCCATGGTCTCATAGGCGTGAGTTACACCGTCCTCACGTTTCTATGAGACCATGGTTTTCCCTTTGAGCATAGGTATAGGAATTCATGGATTTACTGTTTTATCATGGGTCTCACGACCCATGGATTTACTGGTTTCTTAGACCTTATTACCTATACCTATGCTCACGGTCTCCTCGACCGCTTCATTCTCCAAGTCTTAATGGTAAATACGTGGTGTTGCGCTTTACCATTAAGACTTGAAGTCTTCGTTATTAAATACTGTAAAATAGCTTTTAAGCTTTTGCTACGAAATTCTACAATGGAAAAATCCATTGTTTCGTATTTTTTCGTATTTCAAATTTTTTCGTTTATCCATTGATAAGCGAAGCTAGACATTACGTAATGTTCTCATTAGCCAATTTTCCACGTTTAAAAATTTTTATGCTAAGAATAAGCGAGAATTTTGCTTTTTTTCTTTTTTAAATTGAATTTTTAATTTTTAAATTGAATTTTAGCAATTTTTTGCTTGATTTTTAAGCCCGTTTTTTCTCAGCTTGGTGGCTTATCTCCCAGCTTTCGGGGTATAATGCTCTCCTCGGGTTTAGCCATTCGAGGCTGTGCGGAGGCGTCCTTCTACCCTTGGCTGTAAGCCTGTAGTATCGCCTGTCTTTGAGGTATGGTTTTTCTGATGGGACTTTCACCTCAGGCTCTATCAGACCCAGATGTGTGAGCCAGTAGAAGTAGTTTCTAATGTTTTGGTAGCTGCCCCGTTTGAGGCCTCGTATGGGTCGGCTTTTCTCCCTCAGCTCCCCCCTGATGGCTCTGTATATCTCGTATGGGTAGGCTCTCCCGTTCTCAAGCAGGTAGTCTCTTATGAAGAGGCCGATTGAGAGGGCTGTCCAGGCGGGCTTCTCCTCTTTCTCTTTTTTAGGCATGGCTCCGCACCCTCTACAGTTTAAGCATGTCCTCGGCTTTAGGTATTGCGGCCTTCATCTCCTCCGTCACGCCCATGTAGAACGACACGGTTGTCGTTATGCTGGAGTGTCTGGCTAGGAACTTGCTTATGACGTCCAGCGGAACACCTGCCTCACGCAGAAGCGTGATCCTCGTATGCCTCAATATATGCGGGCGCAGTCTTCTGCCGTTGGGCTCTATGCCAGCCCTCTCGCAGTCTTTTTTGAAGCCTATTTCGACGGCTCTGGGCGTTATGTCGAACAGCTTCCTGCCTTTGACGTACTGCATGTATTCCTCGAGCAACTCCCTTATCTTCGGCTCGAGCGGGTATGTTGCCGTCTCACCCGACTTCTTCTTGAGGATGGGGAATGTGACCGTGTTCCTCTCAAGGTCTACGGTTGCGTTCAAAACCTCGCCAAGACGCCTCGCATAGGCGAACATCAGCAGATATATTATCTTCCTCCTCAGGTCGGTCGTGGTCTTTATAAGCCTTTCAACCTCATCCTTGGTTAGGAAGTCTGCCAGGTCGAGCCTCACGGGTGGAAGCATCTTCTTAAACATCTTCAGCCTCCTCTCGTCCACGTCAAGCATCATGAAGTCGAAATAGGTTAGAACGTCCCTAGCGTAGGCTGAAACAGTCCTAGGCGACACGCCGCTCTTCCTCAGCTCGTCAACCCAAGCCGCCAGAGACTCAAGACCCGGCTTCAAGCCCCTGCTCGACAAGAAAGAATCATACTTGGAAACCGATACAAGCTTCCTCCTAACCGTGGTCTTCGGGTAAACTGTCTCCGCCCTCAGCCTGAACGTTTCGAGGTCTAGGCTCATCAACCATTATGAACCGATAAGCGAAATATAAGCGTTAACTTAGAGTTTGGCTTGAGCTGTCATACCGGCCTCTTCGATTATGTCCCAGAGGGCTGTCGATATGTAGCCCCCTATGAGGACCATGAGCATGTCCCACGGCTCGCTAAGCTTCAAATAGTATGCCGCGAGCGGGAGGCCCATTGAGAGCCCTACGACAAGCCAGGTGCTCGGCCTCCTTTCGACCGGCTCAGCCTGCTTTCCAAGATACTTGTCGAGCTCCTTCAACCCGACCGTTATGCCTTTTGCTATGTGGAGGCCGCCGTATACGACTCCAACCTCTTTCCACTCCACCGTTGACCCACCGCTCTTATACTCTATCTGCTCGGAAATTAAAGTTTTCTGTTTGACCTCCACACCGCCCTCAAGCTTCTTCAATATCTCCTCTATGTCGGCGCAGAGCTTGCAGGTTGACACGACGTAGCCGGGGTTGAAGCTTTCAAACTGACCCCTCAGACTGCGCACCCGCCTTATAGCCTCGCCCGGCTCGGGTGCCCTCTGCTGAAGCTCCGTCCTGAAAGCCTTTAAAGCGTCTCTGAGCTCTGCGAACTTTCTAGCCAGCTCGTCATCCCCAAGCTGGGAAGCGTGGGAAATAGCCTCGTCAGCGTGGGATTCAGCCTCAGCCAGATGCTTCACAACACACGTTAAGTCTTCAGGGGTAAGCCCGGGCTTGAAAACCCTCAGGTGGCCCTCCGCGGCTATGAGGCTTTTGAAAATCTCGTCCCTGTTCCACCTGAGGAACCTCTCAGCATCCCCGGGCATCCCCAACACCCCTACTTAAGATTATCCTTTACCTTCCTCATAAGCCATTTCCTAGCCTCCTTCTCATTGAAGACCTCGGCTAGGTCTGGCCTGCCGAGCTTCTCGGCAAACCACTTCTGAACCGCCTCAGCCACCTGTTCTTCAATATAGCCTAGGAAGGGTTTAAGGTTTACGTCAACATCCTTCCTTATCGCCTCGCGGAGGTCTTCGGCGGTCCAGTTTGCGAAAAACTTCCTCGCAAACCATTCGACTGTGAAAGGCTTAGGGTTTTCAACCGGAACCCACTTGCTCCTGCCCTGATTCTCCCGCTGGCTGTTCTTCTCCGGTTGGCTGTTCAGCTTGACCGCCTCCGGGCGATTTTACAAGAACCGCCCCGCAGTTTGGACATATGGCGCGTTCAGCGTTCCTCTCCACGTAGAACGGCCTGTTACACTTTGGACACACGGTCTTCTCAACCTCCACCTGAGGCGTGCCTGAGGCTCCACGTATCCTGTCGGCCGCAGCCCCTCCTAGGCTTCTAAACACCTCTCCAATAGGCCCCTGAATTATCTGACCTATCTGGCTCCACTTTTTATCTGAAAGCTCTTTCTCAACCATCCACTTCTTAAACTCAAGCTCTTTTTCGGTCTTCCACCTTTCAAGCTCAAGCCTCAGCTTTTCAACGTCCTTGTCGATGTTGCTCGAACCGTACCCGAGCAGTTGCGCGTCCGACTTGATGGATTCAAGCCACTGCCTCGGGTCTATTATGCGGCTTTCAAGCTGTCTAAGCCTCTCCTCGAAGAGCTCCCTGTCCTTCTGCGCCAGCATTTCATAGAACGGTTTAAACGTATCTATGACGGTCTTCATCAGCGTTATATGGTCTGTCTGATTGCTCGGCTGGCTCTTCTTCTCAGTAATCTCGAACACGGTCTTTAAAAGCGCCGCCAGACCCTCAAGCGTCACCTGAGGCTGGGTAGACCTCAAAGCCTCAACCAGCGTCTTCACATCCGTTTCAGGCCTCCTAGCCAGGGCCAAGAGTGCGGCTGCGCTTGAGCTACCCGACGCCATGAGCATTGAAAGCTTTCTAAGGTCGTCCTCGCCGAGCTCCTTGATAAACTCGGCCGCCTTCTTAGGGTCGACGTTGGCCATCTGCAGTATGCTCGTCAGCAGGTCGTTGGACAGCCTGAAGGTTGGGTTGCCCTCCGACAGCGATTCGGTCTTCTTCTTCAGCTCCATAAGCCTAGCCCTCTCCTCCTCAACCATCCTCTCAAGCTTAAGCCTCTCAAGCTCGGCAGCCCTCTCCATCTTCTCCCTCTCAATTATCTTCTCAATCTCACTCATCCTTCCACCTCTCTTTTTTGACTCCTGTATAAGCTCCTGTATGCTGGTCATCCTGACTCCTCCACCCCCTTCACAAGTATGACGGGTTCAAGCCCATGCTCTAGGAAGTAAGCCTGAACGACCTGGTTTATAAAGTCGTCCAGCGTCCCGTCGAAGCCTTTAGACCTAGCCCATTCGAAGTACATGAGCGTCTTCAGGTCGAGCGTAACGCTTCTGGGAAGTTGCTGAAGTTTCCCAAGAGCCACCTGAAAGCCGGTTCTCGTCGCAACCTTCGGCCTCCTCTGTTCAACAGACTCCGGCTTCCCCTGCTCAATGACCTTCGGCATTTTAACCCTGCTTCTAACGTCCTCGGGGCATATAGACAGTAGCAAGTTCCACTTTTCGTTTGTGAATGGTCCGAGGCTGACCTCATTGTTTCCCTTCCTCAACACTATATACATCTTCTTGTCTTTCCCAACAAACCTGATATACGGTCTGAACCCGTCCTCAAAAAGCCTCTGAAACGGGATTTTACCCCACTCGGGAGGTAGAGCAGACGGAGCTTCACCCTCGCTCAACCTTTTTCCACCGGCAAGATTAACGCGACAACCCAATATAAATGTTTTCCCAAAAAACATTCACAGATTAGGGAAACCTTTCAGCTCAGGATGCACGTCCACTATGTTTTTGACAGTCGATCGTTGCAACTATGCGAAATCAACCCACCTTCAACCCCTCTCCTCCCAGCTTTTCTGAGAACAATTACGTATATGCACCTTTTACTGTAAAAATTCCCCCACCTAGGGGGGAGATATAGTAGTGGAAGGGAAAAAGTTTACGCTAGACCAGAACGGTTAGTTAGGGCTTGCCCAAACCATCATATACTTTTTTCATCACGCATACAAGCACAACGTTAGATATGTTGTGTCTCTTCTTTTCGGAAAAAATGGGAAAACCTTTTTAATACACTTCAGGTCTTATTATAGGTGGTTGATTGAATGGAGAGCTTTCTGAAAAGGCACGTTGGAAAGCTTCTGGTCTTGACCAGTGAAAACTGCCCCGCCTGTAAGGTTTTCAAGGAGAGGGTTAAAGAGTCCGGTAGCGACGACTTCGTGTTTGTGGACGTCGAACACAGCGAGGAGGCTAAAATCCTAGCTGAAGCGTTCAACATCATGTCGGTCCCAACTGTTTTAAGAGTGGAAAAGAACGGGGAAAAAGTTGTAGTGTGCCGTTTGGATGACGACTACAAACCAGATCAGTGCTTCGAGGTGGAGGTCGAGCCTGATGAGCAACATTGAAGAGCGTCTGGACAGGTTGGAAAAGGAAGTTAGAAGGCTTAAACGTATGGTGGCTGAGAAGAGTGGAGGAAGAAGCGGAGGGGAGGAGGAAGAGATCATCATGGAGAAGGACGGCGTCTACCTGATTAAGGCTGGAGACCTGTTCGGCTCATACGTGGTTGTAGATAGAGACGGCACTACACATATGTATGCGGATAGGAAGGCGGCTGAGAGGACGTTCAGGATTCTTGCTGAGAGACCCTCTTCAGGTACTCCTGAACAAGGCTAACCTTGAAGGTGTAGCCGCTCTGCCCTTTCAGCTCGCTCGGATACGCCTGAACCTCGCACCCAAGCATCTTAGAAAGTATCTTCCTAGCCCGGAAAGCGGTGTTCTTGTTCATCTCAGGTATAAAGACCTCATGTCCCTCGACCAGTAACTCGCACAGCTCGTTGTACGGTACTTTTCTGCGGGCCCGCACCCTAAGCCTGAGGGAGTCTTCCTGCGTTAGAGGGATGGGCCTGTAGCTCATGTAGACCAGTAAACTATTAATGTAAAACCTAAATATCAATTTTTCCCTATTAAGCCTGAGGTGGTTTCATGCCAGAACCGAAGAAAGGTGCGACAAGAGGTAGAACGAGGATTACATCTATTCCAGGTACGAGGGTCTATTACAAGCCAGCCCTCGGCAAGGTCATCTTTAGGCCAACCAACGTGATAAGGTCGTCTGACAAGGTCATAGCTAGAAACAAGTTGCTCATAGAGGCTAAGGAAAAGCCGGCTACGAAATGCAAGGGCAGACCTTGGAAAGAGTTCATAAAGTGTCTAAGCGAAGAGATGAAGAAGCTCAAGTAAATCTCTCCTATGCGTCCTTTCCCCATTTTTTACAACTGAAAGCCTCGCCTTTTAAGGCGGGGAGGAGGTCAGAAGCACAACTGTTTTAAGTAAGTGTGAGAGATTTTAACCTAGGTGGAAGTATGGATGAGGTTTCAACCCACTGTAAGGTTGTTTTGGAGAAGGGTTTGGATAAGGAGACTTGCTACGACTTCAGGAAGGTTAGGGCTTACGTGATGTGTCTCGCCTGGAAGAAGATGACTGAGAAGCCTATGAGGTTTGCGGATGCCGTGAGGGAGGCTTGGGCTGAGACCAAGATGTCATGTTCCAGGCTTTCAGCGTCGATATAGGTGGTCTCCATGGATGATGTAGCCGTCGGGGTTAAAAAGGCGGCTGAGCTTTTCGACGAGAAGACCGGTAGAAAGGTCTTGGTCGTCCTCTGGGAGGACGGTCACGTAAGCATATGCAGCGGCGGGCCCGAGCATGAATGTTACGTGGCTGACAAGGGAGGGGAAAAACTCTACTACATAGCCCAAGCATATTATAGTGCACTCGGCATGAAGGTCAAGTCTCTCCATGAAAGCTGATGCGTATGAGCAAGCCAAAGAACCAATCCAACAGCATGAAAATCATAACCCCGATTTTCCTAGGGGTTCTGCTGTTCGAGCTCGGTCGTGGACGCCGCCTAGACTCGGCGACCAATTCAGCCGTCATGGTCGCCCGAACCTTCAACAAACTGCTCAGCTAAAAAGGTTTTTAAATCCAAAAGCCTGAACTATCATCTAGGTGATGAAATATCCCTGCGAAAGGCTACATTTGGGAGTTCATGCTTGACTGCAGGCAACCGGACGGCAGTTGGAAGAGTTTTGAGCGTGCCTGGGACAGGCAGAGGTACACGG
>Ga0080004_1162125_pt1 | contig 24565 bp, 15 predicted proteins | sample WasSprMetagenome_FD_69207 | JGI IMG/M metagenome (GOLD analysis project Ga0080004, IMG submission 69207) | Sulfidic aquatic microbial communities from Washburn Spring, Yellowstone National Park, USA - WS (SPADES assembly) (version 2) | ecosystem: Environmental > Aquatic > Thermal springs > Hot...
GTGGGCGTATCGAGGCCCTTGCCTTCGGGGAGCTCATAGAACCAAGTAAGCCCCGGCCTAGCGCCCCAAGTCAGGCCTTCCTTTTCCTCTATCTCCTTCTGTATTCTCTTCCACTCCTCCCAGGTCGGGTGATCGGCTACTACCAACTTCCTCTTCTTGAACTCCTCCCACGTTATCCCATACTTCTTCCTAGCCCACGTGTTCTCGTAAAGTCGCTTTATCATTTCTTCTGGTGGTGGCCACTTGTCCCCTATGCCCATCCTCTCGGCTATGAGCCTGCATATCTCGTAATCGCTCTTCGACTCGCCCAGAGGCTCTATGCACCGCTCTTGATACGCTATCGCGCTTATGGGCGACCTAGTGCTCACAACAAGATCATCGTGCTCGAAAATTGTCTGCGCTGGGAGTATTATATCGGCGAATACCGCCTCGTTCTCGAGCCAAGGCGATACAGCCACTACGAACTCTATTTTGGGGCTCCTTAAGGCCTCTATCATCTTCTTATTCCAGCAGGTTATGTAGCAGCAGTTCGCATTCCATATCATCTTTATGCCTGGGTGCCCGGGCGGCGGGAACACGTACTTCTTGAACTGATCCTCCCTCGTGGCACCTATCGCGCCCGTGCCGTACCAGGTTATCGGTGGATTGAGTATGGCCTCGGGCACGAGGACTTTAGGAACTATCACCGGAGCGTCAGCACAAGTGACGGTGTATCTAGCCAGAGGGTTGCCAACATATGTCCCCCATACGTCGGGGTATTGTGGGAACGGCGAGAGCTTCTTCCCAGTACCAGCAGGGTAAAAACCCCTCAAGAACTGCCTTCCAGGCTTTCCAAGGCCTTGCATTGCAAGGACTATTACCTCTATCCTAGCTACTTCGTGAGAGTACGGTCCTCTTATCTTCGGGCCGCCGAAGAACACCGCTAGGGAGGTTCTCCTCTTCGCCCATACCTTAGCCAAGGCCTTTATGGTCCTAGCTGGTACGCCTGTTATTCTCTCAGCCCATTCAGGGGTCTTGGGGACCCCATCAGTTTCGCCCAACACGTACTTCTTGAACTCTTCAAAGCCCACCGTGTGCGTCTTCATGAACTTCTCGTCGTATGACCCAGCCTTAATCCAGAGGTAAGCTATTGCGAGGTATAGGGCCGCATCAGTATTGGGCCTTATGGGTATCCACTTGTCAGCGTGAAGGGCCGCTGCATAGTTGCAGTCTGGCGATATCGCTATTATCTTTATCCCGGCCTTCTTGAACCATTCACATATGACTCCTCCTATTTGTCCAGCGAACCCTGTGACCGTGGTCTCAGGGTCACAGCCGCTAAATATCAAAACCTCGCAGTTCTCAAGTATGTCATCGAATATGGCGTCTTGATGCGGAAGGCCTGCTTGAAGGCCCTCCATGCCCCAGACATGCTTAGCCCCCCAGTAGTAGCCCTCCCAGCTGTCCGGGTTCCTCACTTGCATTGTCCATCCGCCTAGGAGGCGGAAGAGCTCGTGATACACTCCGTGTGGCGTGTTTATGAAACTCCCCTGTCCGTGACCGTCGTCTTGGACGAGGACTGCTTGGAGGCCGTACTTCTCCTTTATCCTCTTCAACTCCTTGACGATTATGTCTATTGCTTCCTCCCACGTTATCCTGACGAATGGGCTCTTGCCCCTATTCTGCGGGTTTCTGTTCTCAGGGCTCCAGTCAACCCTCTTCAGCGGATAGAGCACTCTATTCGGCGATAGAGCGCGCTTCTTATACGCCAAGCTGAGCCAATAGGGTAGACTTTTCGGCGGCTGCGTGAAGGTTTGACCTCTGGCCTTTATCTCGTATAGCCTGACATCCTTGAAGTATGCTGGTCTAACCCTTATTATCTTTCCATTCCTGACGTGTACTTCGAGGGGCTCGGCCGAGGCAGCGACTCCTCCAAGCCCATGACTTATGTAGCAAATCTTTGTTTCATTGAGGCGCTCACTCGATTCTGTCTTTTCAAGGCACATTTCTACGTCACTCCGAAAAAAAGGTAATCACGCGCGTAGAATTTCTCGCCTTTAAACGCCTTAAAAAACTTACGCGTGAGCCTTACAAAGGCTAAAGGGGCCTCATCAATACACATATCTCACGATTACAACCGTTCTTAGGGTTTTAGGGAAGAAGTTACGCCGACCAGCTACGGCTCTCCTTTAGCTTTACAATCCGCTTTGCCAAATTTATTATAACGTCTCTAAGCGGGTTGTCGCTCTCCATCAAGAGTCTATAACTCATGTTCATCTTGAAAACTTCCTCGTTGTAGGGCATCTCGAAAACTTCTTGTGCGCCAGCCTCTCTGCATAGTCTTAGCAATATTTCTCTATGTTCCTCTGATATGTCGCACTTGTTTATTAACGGTATCCATGTAACGTTGATTGCTCGAAGCATCTCTATGGCCAATTTCATGGTCTCTATGCCAAGGGGTGTTGGTTCCGATACCACCACCGCTAAGTCGGCCATTCTCAGAGCTTGGACTACTGTGCTGTCAACACCCGGAGGCGTATCCACGACGACGAAATCGTACTTCTCCCTTTCAACGTAGCTTTTGACGAAGCACATCAACTTGTAGATGGCCAAAGCTGCCTGAGATTCTGTTGGCTTGAGCTCACCCGCGATCATCCTCAAGCCATCTCTCACGGCTACTCGGATGTATCCTATGTCTCTGCCCACATCATATACGGCATTTTGAGAGCAAACATAGAAGCAAGCTTTGCATCCTATGCATGCTTCATGAAACACAATTAACCTTCCATCGTCCTCTAACATTACGGCCCCTTGTGGGCAAGCACGAACACACTTGCCACATTTTGTGCACTTGCTTACATCGAAGTCAGGCGTGAAGAGCGTGATTGGCATAATTCTTTTAGGATTTACATCTAGGAACAAATGATCATTAGGGTTCTCTATATCTGAATCTACAAGAAGTGTTTTGTAATTCATTTTTAATAATGTAATTGCTAAATTTACTGCTATAGTGCTTTTTCCAGTGCCTCCTTTACCACCAGTTACCGCAACTGTGAAGCTCACTTCAAACCAACCCCCACTTTGATGTTGTGGTACGCTATCCTTATGGCTTTAGATGCACTACTTTCAGGGCTGTGTGCTACTACGGGCTTAGCAAGCGTCAACGACTTTATGACCTCATAGTCGTAGGGTATCTTCCCTATCAATCTGGCGTTCATCACTGACAAAAGCCTTTCGGCCTCTTCCTCTACGGGGTAACCCATTGACTTATTTATGATAAACCCTGCAAGCACCCTGAATGCCTGAGCTATCTTCGCAGCTCTAAAAGCTCCTCTAAACGATTGAGGCGTTGGTTCGCTGACTATCGCTGTATACGAGGCCCCAGCGATCGAGGCTATTACTGTGCATTCAATACCTGGGGAGCCATCCACGACTACCACGTCAATTCCCATGTCTCGGGCAATTTCGGCTGCTATATTCCTGATTTCTCGCACCAGCGGGCCACTATTATGTCCGCCGATTTCAAGTTGAGCCGTGAATAAAGGGAATCCAAATTCCGTTTCTCCGAGGACCATGTCTCCCGTCTTCCACTCTGTCATAGATATCGCCGAAGTGGGGCAAAACTGCGCACAAACGCCACATCCCTCACAATAGAGCGTGTTAACGCGGAGGATGCCCGTCCCCTTAGGATTCTCTATGGCTCCGTACGGACATATCTCGAGACATCTTAGACATCCATTGCACTTAGTGCCGTCTATGGTGGCCTTTCTAGACACGTAAACCCTGTATCGTCTAATGGTCTTACTCAACGGTAAGAGGAAGCGCATGGTGGGCGTATCGACGTTGACATCGACCGCCATCACCTTGAAACCCTCTTGGTTAAAAAGGTAAGCCAGTGATGCCGCGAAAATCGTTTTTCCTGAGCCTCCCTTGCCGCTAACGACAACTATCTCCTTCATGTCTATCACGCCATGTAGTCAGAGACTATCTTTAAGCCTCCCTTTAAAACTCCTAACTAATGCTAAGCCCTCTACTTTTAAGCCAATTTTCAGGAGAGCTTTAGAATCTGACGTCGCGTTACCTCTTGGCTGAGATCCTATCAGGTCCAATGTGATGATTTGAATTATCCCAAGAAAGATCAAGGATGCAAGAAACTTGTCGACTAAAAGAGCACGGATTTCAGATATTCGCTTGCATATCCTTTGCTTATTCTCTCCTTTATGACGTCCGGTCTTCCATAGCATATGTAGTATTTGCAGGAGTTATCGCATATCCTGAAGGCCTGAAAGGGGCATATTTTTACACCTAAGTTATTTTCCTTGGGCTTGTTAGGAGTCCTCTTTGTACGATTTTCTGATGTATCTTTTGGTTTTATCGAGGTTTCTTTAGCCTCTGAAGACATAGATAGTCCAACGCAACTTTGATGCCCCTCTATTTAATCTTTACTTTTGCCCTCTATCGAAGTAGAAAAGGGATTCGAAACAGATAGAGCGTAATTTGCGTCGATTTTCGAGTCTTGCCGGGGATGTCGAAGAGCCATGAATGTCAAAACGCTTTCAAGCCCCCAGTTTAGAGGTCCGTGCATGTACTAGCATGGGGGTCCTGCGCAAAAGTCAGGGCTGAGGGCGAGATGCCATCCTTTTGGTGTTAGGGGCTTAAACTATGATAGCTCAGACGCGTTTCTCGAAGATAAAGGTTACAAGAGTCAACAGAGTAGAAAATGAAGAAGAAAATGAAGAGGACGCTTTCCACCTTGCTTGCCCTGTTTATCTGCAGAGGGCCCTCCAAGTGTTGTAGTCTAAGAACCGGGTCCCTGGACCAACTCCATAGAAGTTTTTGAAGTAATTAACAGCGCTCTCCTTCTTTCTGCGATCCATTTTATAGACCCTGTCCAAGTCATCGCTCGTTGGCTTTTTCCATTCGAAGTTTTCTAGCAATTGACTAAACGGTTCTTCGCCTTGCTTGGTCATCAACAGTACCATGTTCCATCCTTCGCCAGCGCCCATAAAGCCAACATTTATGTCAGCCAACCTCGACACAAACTCAGGACATTGTAGGCACGAGGGTCTTGTGAGGCTCTCAAATTCTGAGAGAGGTAATTCGTAAGATTCGCCGCTCTTATCGTAGAAGATGAGCCTCCTCTTTATGTCCATCTTGGCTAAACTGTTAACATCTATCCCTGCTTTTGGAAGCAGTTTATCAACCATAGAAGAGTAGTCGACGTTATGGGCGCAGAAGAGCCCTATCTTATAAATGACTCTTCTGGCTATGCCGACGTCAAATTCTGCAAGCCTTGTGATGACCCTAATCTGACACGGAAGCCCTACGACCATTACCCTTTTTACGTGATCAAACCTTCCAAGCTCTATGATTGATGGTATGTAGAGGTACTTTGATTTCGAGCAACGTAAGACCTCTTCTGGCTTAAGCGCCAAGACAGGTTTAGGAAGCCACTTGTCCTCCGTACCGGCGAGAACCACGGCATCTACGAGACCTCTCTCTAAGGCTTTGATCGCTAGGGTCGTGACCACCCCACCATCTTGGGATTTGGAAAGCACCTCCATGTCTTTGCTTTTAGCTTAATACGCTCCCAGTACCTTAATATCCCCGTAGTAAAACTCTTCCCGAGTCCAAAGGATAGCTTGTGGACACATCATAAGACGTCGCAAGCAGTGAGCGCAGAGATCCGGGTTGTAAGATACCTGAATTGGTTGTCGCGGGTCATAGCGCAAAGCATCCCAGTAGCAAGCAACGATGCGCGCGCCGCACAAGGAGCATATCTTTGCTTCAAGGAGTTAATCCACACTCGCGAGCGGAAGTTTTGGTTGCCACGCCATTACGGGCACGCTCCCTTTCCGTTGGACTGAGAAGCGGAGTTATCCACTTAACTCTTACTGTTCCCCCCTTCATCAAGCATTAATAAACTGGATGAGAAGAAAACTCTCGAATTTAACTTCCAAGATCACAAAGCTGTCTAAATATGAGGTCATTCAAGGCGTTATCGTACGATCAGAGGCTTAGAGCTTATTCTGTTAGCTGAAATTGATGAGAAGCGTGTCTCTCGAGGTCTATTACTGACGGAGGCCTCTTGGCGCCATGATGACATGGACTTGAGTTGCGCCAAATATCACCTATGGAGAAGCCGAATATAGAGGTACTGTGCCAAAGTGCCATCTAAACGTTATAGGCACATCTTATTCAACTAAATATGCCAAATAATAACAATTACAAGCATTTTAAAAAGATAAGGTTTTATATAAAAAGGTTCTAAGGGTTTGGAGTCACTCCATAGCTTTCTTTATAAGTTCCTCTAGGTAAAACACCTTTATGTCCTTGTATCCAGCTTCGTCTAATGCGTCTCTTATCTGTATAACGCAGAACGGGCACTCAGTCACAACAGCTTCGGCACCGGTTTCGAGTATCATCTTCACCTTCTCAGCCCTTATCAAGTCACTAAGCTCTCTCCTGCCTGATCTAACACCTCCTCCAGCACCACAGCACTGGTCGGCCCCCTTCATCTCTATCAATTGTATCCCTGGTATTGATGTTAACAGCTCTCGTGGCTGTTTGTAGATTCCCTGTCCTCTGCTTAAGTGGCAAGGATCGTGCCATGTAACCTTCATCTTTATCTCCTTGAGGTTGGGGGGCTTTTCTTTCAATACATCCACTATGTACTCTGAGAGGTGATAGACCTTGAAGGGCATCTCTCTCCCGAGGAATTTCTTTACGTATTCAGGATAGTTGTTTTTGAGCGTCATGCTACAACCAGCGCATGGAGTTACTATCGTCTTTACGCCAAACCTCTCGAATGCAGCCACGTTCTTCTTAACTAATCCCTCTAGCAAGTTCCATACGCCGATCCTTATCATAGGCGAACCGCAACAGACTTGGTCCTTGGGTACAACGACCTCGACCCCTAGCTTCCTGAGTACGTCTATTGTGGCCTCGGCCACTGGCTGAAGCCTGTAGTCGGCTAGGCAACCTGTGAAGTAGCCGACCCTGTCGATGGCTTTTTCATCGGGTTTGAAGACCTCGTATTGTATTTTCTCTAGGAATGGAACGTCTTTCTTCGCCACGGATTTTCCAGTCTTCTCTATGAGCTCCTTGGGGACCATGTGCCCTGGTAACGGACCGATCCCCCTCGTGACCGCCATATTTCTCATTTTCTCAAAGACGACTTCAGGGATGGCTATCCCCTCGGGGCATACTTCGCTACATTTCCTGCAAGTAGTGCAATTGTAAAGTCCTTGAGCGAAGGCTATGGGCAACACGTCATGTTCATTGAGCGGATTGTATGCCGACTGGGCCAGTGCAACCATGAGTCCAGGGCCAGCCATCTCCGACCATGCCACCTTCACCGCTGGACAAACAGACAAGCACGACCAGCACTCAATACATCCAGCCACCTTTATGAAGTCTTCATATTTGTGACCTGGGACCCGAGCAGGCTCTTTGTCTCTGGGCTTTGTCGTAACGAAGTAAGGCCCGAGCGCTGTAAATCTCTTGTAGAGCTTGCTAAAGTCTACGACGAGGTCTCTGACGACGGGTAGATTTCTGAGGGGCTCTATGACATACTCCTTGCCTGGCTCGACCTCGGCCCTACACGCGGGTCTAGCCTCACCGTTTATCGTCACAGAGCATGAACCACACCGCCACACTTTACAACTATATCGGAAAGCTAGCGTCGAATCGTAGTTGTCACGTATGTATATCAGGGCGTCTAAGACCTTCATTCCCCGGTAATAGGGCACTTCGTAGAGCTCATACCTTGGCTTCTCGTCTCTCTCGGGGTCGTACCTGAAGACCCTAAGCCTAACAACTCCCTTTTCCTTTCCTAGGGACAAGTCTTTTCACCCCTACATGCCAGGTGGTCTAAGCTTAACAATCTCTGCAGGCTCAGCCCAGACCTTCATTTCCCCATTGACGTTCTTTATGACGGTGTGTACGAGCCATTTGCTGTCGTCTTTCTGCGGATAGTCGTCCCTTATATGGGCTCCTCGGCTCTCCTTCCTAAAGAGGGCCGCCCGCGAGACCATTTCGGCTACGGTCAGTAGATTTTCGAGCTCGATGGCTTCTACCCAGTCCGTCCTATATCTTTTGCTTCCATCAGGTACACCAACCTTTGGCAGTTCGAATCTCTTCATCTTCTCGATAGCGTCTAGCGCTATCTTTATTGAGCCCTCAGTCCTCACCAAGCCGACGTTCTCCCACATAACTTCTTGTAACTTCCTTCTGATAGTCGACGGGAGGACGAAGTCCTTTTTGCCAAAGAAGCCGAAGATCCTTTCCCTTTCTCTTGCGACGTCATTGGGGTTTAGGGACCTGAAGTCGTTGTTCTTAGCGTACTTTGCGGCAGATATGCCAGCTCGCCATCCAAATACTATGAGCGCGGTTATGGAGTTTCCCCCAAGTCTGTTAGCCCCGTGAACGCCGCCCATTTCTTCTCCGGCAGCGAAAAGCCCCGGCACCTTAGTCGAACAGTCCGGCTCTGTTCTCACGCCGCCCATAAAGTAATGACATGTTGGATAGACGTGTATGGGCTCTTTGGCCAAGTCAAGCCCCGTCAGGTGCAATATCTTTCTTCGAGTCACACCGAGCCTGCGTTCTATGACGTCTTCGGGTATGTGAGTTGCGTCTAAGTATACGCCGCCCCACTCTGTACCCCTACCTTCTTTGACCTCTGTGTATATTGCCCTAGCAACGACGTCTCTCTTAGCGAGTTCCATTCGCTTGGGGTCGTATCTCTTCATGAATCGTTCTCCTCTGTTATTGAGTAAGTAAGCGCCGACCATCCTCACGGCCTCGGTCACGAGGGTTCCGCGCCTCTCAGGAGGGTAGGCTAGTCCTGTTGGATGGAACTGAACCATTTCCATGTCTATTAACTCAGCTCCAACCCTATAGGCCATTGCCCTGCCGTCGCCAGTGCTCTGAGCTGGATTCGACGTATACCTGTAGACTTGTCCTGCACCGCCAGTCGCTAGGACGACTGCTTTGGTTTTGAAGACTAGAAGCTCTCCTCTCTTTATGTCCAAGCCTATGGCGCCGCTAATCGCTCCATTTGATGTCAAAAGATTGGTTATCATAACCTCCTCGAATATCCCTATGTTTCTCCTCATGACTTCTCTGTTGAGCGCGACCATGTAATGAGACCCGGCTAAGTCGCCAAGTATTACCACTCTTGCGTGGGCCCCACCTGGTGCAAATTGGAACAGCCTTCCGTCTTCCTGCCTCTCGAAGACTATGCCCATTCTCTCAAGATCGACGAGCCTTTCGACTGCTTCCCTCGTCAGGACGTCGACGAGCCTTTGATCATTTATGAACTCCCCTCCGATGACGGTGTCCATGAAATGAACTTCTGGGTTATCCGTAGGATCTCCGTGGCCTATGGCGACTTCCATCCCTCCAGTTGACATGACGGTAGCGCCGCTCTTCCTGAAAAGTCCCTTGGAGCATATCGCCACATCGACGTTTAGGTCGTCAGCTTTGATGCCTGCAAGAAGTCCTGCAGCGCCAGCTCCAATCACTAGGACTTCCGTCTCCACGACCTCATCTGCGACCTCGTGAAGGTTCAAAGATCTCAGGCCTCCAGATGTCGGAGGTTCAGTAAGCGTTAAATACCTATTGTTTTAAAGTTTCCCCGAAACCTTGCCGTGGGTGAACTACATGCCAAGGAAATACAAGATAGTGGTTATCCCGGGTGACGGGATTGGACGAGAAGTCACGCCGGAGGCTGTGAAGGCCCTCAAAGCTTGTGAGGAAGTTGTGTCAGGGCTGAATTTTGAGTTCATAGAGTTCGAGGCCGGAGCGATGTACTACCTGAAAAACTTGAAGGAGGAGTATCCTCCTGAACTCCTGCCAACCTGCCGAGAGAGCCACGGCATAATCTTCGGAGCGGTTGGATGGCAAGACGCACGATGGCCCGACGGTACGTACGCGGGTGCAAAGCTAATATTTGACCTAAGGTTTGGCTTGGACTTGTACGCTAACGTAAGGCCCTGCAAGTTGTACCCAAACGTACCGACGCCCATAAAGAAAGGGCCTGAAGAAGTGGACATGGTCATAATTAGAGAGAACACCGAGGACTTGTACCAAGGGATAGGGGGCAGGCTTAATAGAGGAGGAGAATCCGAGCTGGCAATAGACGTAAGGGTATTGACGAAGAAAGGGTGCGAGAGGGTCATAAGGTACGCCTTTGAGTTAGCGAGGTCTAGGCCAAGAGGGGCTCCGCTTGATGGAAAGAAGAGGGTAACTTGTATAGACAAGAGCAATGTTCTCAAAGGATGCGTTTTCTGGAGAGAAATCTTCAACAAAGTCGCGGAGGATTACCCAGACATAGAGAAAGACTACGCTTACATAGATGCCTGGACGCAATGGGCCGTAAGAAGACCAGAATGGTACAACGTCTGCGTAACCTCGAACATGTTCGGCGATATAATAACGGACTTAGCGGCAGCGATTCAAGGAGGCTTGGGCATTGCTCCGAGTCTACAAGTTGGAGATCAATTGGCCATGGCCGAGCCAGTTCATGGCTCTGCGCCGAAGTACTATGGAAAAAAGGTCACTAACCCAATGGCTTCGATACTCTCGGTCATGTGGCTCATGAGGTACTTCCACCAAAAGTATGGAGATAAAGCTGCTGCCGAGGCGGCGGCGAGGATCGAGGCGGCGGTCATAGAGGTTCTCAAAGAGGGTAAGGTGCTGACATATGATCTTGGAGGATCAGCGCACACCGATGAAGTCGGAGATGAAATAGCGAGAAAGATAAAGACTGTTCAAGTATCCATTTAAATTACTTATTTATTCTCTTTTCATTTTGTATGTCTTTTTAGTAGAAAACTTTTCTCCGCAAAAAGATCTCCCGGGAAAGCTTTATTAAGATGGTGGTGGGTACCACTCGTTGATAAGGTGAACACTATGAGCTACATCGACCTTTATAGAGTTGCTCTCATGCAAATAGAGCTTCAGAAACTGGCCTTTGACAAAAGCGACGTAAAAGTGAACTTGCAACATGCCCTCCAACTCTTAGACAGTGTCCAAGTGTACGGACCTGTGGGCAAGGCAGCGAGGGAGGCCTATGCGCCCATAAAACTCGTATGCTTCCCGGAATATTTCCTTCAAGGCGAGCTCTTCTTCCATAAGTCTGGATATGGCCTCAGCGTCAAAGAGCTTAACAGGAAAGGCGTCCACGTGCAGGTGCCTGGCGAAGAGACGGACAAGCTTGCCGAGAAAGCTGTAGAGCTAGACGCTTACATAAACGGCGTCGTGCTCGAATATGACCCCGATTGGGGCGACGACTTAGTCTTCAACACATCGTTCATATTGGACTCCAACGGCAAAGTGATACTGAAGTATAGGAAGATGATGCCCGCGTTGCACTTCGAGACAGCCGCGAGTCCTCATGACCTTCTAGAGGAGTACTACAAGAAGTATGGAAAGGGCAAGACCTTGCTTGAAGTAATGTTTCCCGTAGTTGAGACCGAAATAGGAAAGCTGGGGACGATAATATGCATGGACGGGCACTTCCCGGAGTGCTTTAGAGCGCTCGGAGTGCAAGGCGCCGAAGTAGTCATGAGGCATGGATTCATGGCTAGCATGATCGACGAGCCAAGCAATATATGGGAGATACAAAACAGGGACGCAGCATGGGCAAACTGCTACTACGTCTGCGCAGCAAACATAGGCGTGGGCAAGGACGTCCCCTATCCGAGGGGGATCACCGGCGGAGACTCCATGATTGTCGACTTCAACGGAAACATAGTAGCAAGAGCTCCACATCCCTCGGAAACGATAGTTGTGGGGATTGTGAACATACGCACGTTAAGGAGAAGGAGGCTGGACCCAGGCAGGAATTTCATAGCTCAACTGAGAAATGAGGTCTTTCGCGAGATATACGCTGAGACAATATATCCACCGAACTTATACTTGAAGCCAGAGAACAGGATACAGCTCATACCAGAGCTTCATAAGAGAAGCGTAAGGGACTTAGGAGTGATAGACAAGCTCCTGCAGAAGAAAGTGTACCTTAGACCATAAGACCACATACGGCCTGTCGCTCTTCATCTCCATCATTTTATTGTAATGGTGGCGGCTTGTCAAGATAGAGCGCCGAAGCTTTATCAAGGCCTGAGAAGATTACGTTGTGGTGGGAGTGGCATAGCCCATCTTAGATGTGTGAAGGATGTCTGAGCACTTAGTGCTCTTAGTGGGGATGACGATCTTTCACAACTTCCACGCGGGTCTAGAAGATGGTCCTTCGAGGAAATATGACAAGGGGTCTAGGAGGCTAAAGGCTTATTATGAAACTTTTTCGAAGCAGTCCAAAGGACTCCCTCGGCCAAGCGTTTCCTTGTCACAAGAGTTTAAGGGGATCACAGGATCGGTGGACATAAGGTCTTGCTAGCCCCTTAGCAGTGACACAAGCCACTTTCTATTCCGCAAAGGAAACGCTTTTCTACAGGTCTTCATAGCGTTTAGGAGCGGTGAAAGCTTTGGCGAAAGACTACGAGTTGATTAAGGCCGACGTGTTGGTCATAGGTGCTGGCGGCGCTGGAGCGCGAGCAGCCATAGAGGCTAGACGTAGAGGGGCAGACGTAGTTCTCATAGCTAAGGGGGGCTTTCCCTCAGGTTCTACTCCAAAAGCCATGGGAGGCTATCAAGCAGCTTATCTGCCTCAAGACAGCCCCGAGGCACACTTCCGCGACACAGTGATCGGCGGGCAGTACATAAACAACCAGAGATTGGTCAAGATAATGGTTAAAGAGGCCCTACAAAGGTTAAAGGAGTTAGAAGAGTTCGGCACTCAATTCATTAAAGACGAATCTGGAAACTACAGAATAATACATGCCGCGGGGACTTCGTATCCTAGGAACTTCGTTGCGGTTGCGGGCGAATTCATGAGAGGTCTCATAAACGAGGTCCGCTACTTAGGCGTTCAAATATTTCCGAACATGGTGGCCCTCGAGCTTCTCAAGAAGGGCAACTCGGTCACGGGGGCCCTTTGCCTTGATCGAAAGAGTGGCTCGTTCTATGTCTTTAAAGCGAAGTCGACGGTGCTAGCGACTGGCGGTTTGGGCAACATGTATTCGTTGACGTCTAATCCGTCTGACGTGGTGGGGGACGGCTATGCATTAGCCTATAGAGCTGGTGCAGAGTTGATAGACATGGAGTTTATACAGTGGATGACTTGTGTCGTCTACCCTCCGAGCCTCAGAGGCTTTCCACCACCATACGATGGCTGGGTCGCACACGGAGCTAGGTTCTACAACGCTCTAGGCGAGAGATTCATGAAGAAATACGACCCCGAGAGGCTTGAGAACACTACTAGGGATGTGGTCTGCATAGCAGCGTATCGAGAGATCAAGGCAGGCAAAGCTACTTCACGAGGAGGGCTCTTCATGGATCTGTCAGGCGTGCCAGAGCACATAGTCAAAGCCTGGGAGAAGGTGTGGAAGGCCTATCAGGCCGTCGGAATAGACATAACTTGGCAACCGATAGAATGGGCTCCCGGAGTTCATCATTGTATGGGTGGGGTCAGGATAAACGAAAGGTGTGAATCATCAGTTCCAGGGCTTTATGCGGCTGGTGAAGCAGCTGGTGGAGTTCATGGCGCCAACAGGCTGGGCGGGAACGCCTTGACCGATACCCAAGTCTTCGGAGCTAGAGCGGGAGCTTATGCTGCTGAGAGGGCCAAGAGTGTGGGCGAAGTAGATTTCGATGAGGGCCAAGTGAACAAATGCATCAAGATGGTCAATGAAATATACGAGAGAAAGGAGGGCATAAAAGCATCACTTCTTAAGTCCAAGATACAGAAGATAATGGACGACTACGTCGGCGTTGTTAAGGATGGCGCCTCCCTCGAAAAGGCGCTTAGCGAGCTTCGAAGAATAGAGCGCGATGAGCTTCCCAAGATATATCTAGGCGATGATAAGAGCTATGACTCTCTCGTCGAAGCCCTCGACGTTATAAACATGGTGTGCACAGGTCAAATAGTTGCCTCGGCTGCGTTGTACAGGACCGAGAGCAGAGGGGCTCACTACAGGGAAGACTACCCTCGAAGGAACGACGACGAATGGCTTAAGAACGTAGTCGTCAAACTTGAGGCTGGTAGAATGCTCGTAACCACCGTGCCGGTAGAGCTTCTAGAACTTAGACCGTAAAACTTACCTTTTCCTATTCTTACACATAAGATAATAAGGTTCTTATAGTCAATGCTGTCATCGTTGCTATCCTCTAAATAAAACCACTTGCTGTTTTAAACGAGAATTTCGGCATTCCTAGGAAGTGAAAGGGTAAGCGGTCCCTCATGATGCATGGTCCACGCTTGGCTATGCTACTCTAACAATTATTTTCAATAACAATTATTTATTCAAATTCAAGTATAAAATACCACACAAAGAGGATCAAGAGACGAGAGGATGGATAAAACTTCTCGTAATGACTTAATCTAATCATTTATGAAACAGTAAGTTATTATTGTTATGTACATAACCGCTACGACGGCTTACGTTATCCTTATGCTTCAAGTTCCACATACCATTACAAAACGCGTGGGCTATCAGATAGCTGGCATCATGTTCCTCGGTCCGTGCTAGTGAATACTTAAGGTCTTAGAGTTAGATTATGTTGAAAAATGTCTCGAGGTCGATTTACGCGACCCCTTTAGCCATGATATCGGTGAAATAGAGGTCATTTCACTCATCTTATTATTATAATCAAGGCTTTAAGGCTTAAATATTGCACAAGCTCCATGTTTATTTGGGGTAGCAATGTCCCGTGTAGTCAGGACTGTATGCGGTGGATGCATGTGCGAGTGTGGAGTTTTGGCGCATGTCGACGAGAGCGGTGAGGTTGTGGCATTAGAGGGAGACCCCGATCATCCCCTTAGCGAGGGTTACATGTGTCCTAAAGGCCTGTCCTACCTGCAACTCGTGTACCACCCGGACAGGTTAAAGTACCCTCTCAAACGAATCGGAGAGAGGGGAGAAGGTAAATGGAAGCGGGTAAGCTGGGAAGAGGCCCTAAGTGATATAGCCTCAAGACTGTTGGAAATAAGAGAGAAGTATGGACCGGAATCCATAATGATCTCCTATGGAACTTACCCGAAGAGAGTTGCTATTGGCCTCAGCATATTTTTGGCGTCCTTGGGATCTCCGAATCAGCTTATAGCCAACTGCCATTACTGCTACACCCCTCATTTAATAGCAGATCTACTAACATGTGGTGAGGTGTACACATGTGAACTTGGGATTCCAGATTTCAGAAAGAGTAAGTGCATAGTTTTATGGGGGTACAATCCTGTCCATACGTTTCCGGCCCTTGGAAGGAGAATCTTAAGGGCAAGGGAAAGAGGGGCTAAGCTAATAGTTATAGACCCCCGCTTTACGGAGCTAGCTTCCAAGGCCGACTTGTGGCTGCAGGTAAGGCCCGGAACTGATGGAGCATTGGCCTTGGGGATGCTAAACGTAATAATAAAGGAGAGGCTATACGATGAGGAGTTCGTTAAAAAATGGTGTTATGGTTTCGACCTCTTAGCCAAGAGAGTTGAGGAATATCCTCCTGAGAAGGTTGAGGAGATAACTTGGGTTCCGAGGGAGCAGATAATCGAGGCGGCGAGGTTATACGCTACCTCGAAACCTGCGGCGCTACACTCTCATTTAGGGGTTTCCATGAGCTACAATTCGGTGCAAGCTGGTAGGGCCATATCGATACTGGTTGCCATAACCGGAAACTTAGACGTAAGAGGTGGAGCTGAGCTTCCACAATATCCCATAAAGCTCACATACATGAACCTGAAGAAGCAGCTTCGCTTGCCTCCTGACGTAGAAAAGAAGACCATCGGGGCTGACAAGTACCCCCTTCTCTCCGGCCCCACGTCTTTTAGATGTCTGCCGCACCCTCCAAGTGTCTTTGAAGCCTTGCTGACCGGTAAGCCCTATCCGGTTAAGGCTCTTATTTGCACGTCGAACCTAGTCGTCGATTTTGAGGGCTCTCAAGAAGTCGTTGAGGCTCTCAAAAAACTTGAATTGTTAGTTGTAATGGATTTCTTCATGACCCCCACGGCCGAGCTAGCCGACTACGTCTTGCCCTCAGCTACCTATTTAGAGTGCGATGATGTGTGTGATGCGTTCTGCTATACAAATTTCATAGCCGCACGGCAAAAAGTCATAGAACCACTTTACGAGTGCAGGGACGATAACGAAGTCCTCTTCGAGCTCATGAAGAGGATGAACATAAGACCTCCATTCCCCGTGTCTAGTTACAGAGAGTTCTTAGACTTCAGACTTCGAGACGCAGGAATAACATTTGAAGACCTTAAGCAATTGGGATATCTCGCCTCAGCGGAGATCGTTGAGAGAAGATATGAAAAGGGAATGCTAAGGGAGGATGGTGCACCTGGTTTTAGGACCCCCACAGGCAAATGCGAGCTCTACTCGACGTTACTAGAAAGATACGGATATGACCCGTTGCCGGGGTACGTTGAATCACCCGAAAGTCCTTATTCCGCGCCAGAGCTCGCTAAGAAGTACCCGCTGATATTGATCACGGGAGCAAGGCACATAGCCTCGTACCAGTCCATGGGTCACAACATTCCGTATCTTCGTGAGCTCCTACCATATCCACTACTAGAGATACATCCAGAAACCGCCGCTAAGTACGGAATCGATGAAGGAGACTGGGTATACCTTGAAACTCCAGCGAGTGAGAGAAGTGCTAAACTGAGGGCCCATTTAACGCTTGGTATCAACCCAAGGGTTGTATCTGCTCAAGCCTTATGGTGGTGCCCAGAGGGCAAGACCTACAATGATCGAGCCTTCAAGTACAACGTCAACGCGGCGATACCCATGAAACCGCCATACGGATATGAACCGATAGTCGGTACAAGGGTACTACGGGGTTTGCTCTGCAGGATTTACAAAGCTTAAGAGGTGTTGACGGTGAAGAGGTTTATTTCCTTCGATCCAAACGCCTGCGTGGGATGCCACTCGTGCGAGGTTGCTTGTAAGCAGTTCCACAAACTACCAGTTGGGGTCTTCAGGATAAAAATAGAGAAGAAGATAGAGAAGACGGCGTTGACGGCTTTTGACAAGAGGGGGTTAGCCATGAAGTTTCGTGCAAGACTGTGCACGCAGTGTGATGATGCTCCATGTATAAGTGCTTGTTCGGTGGGCGCCCTTGTGAGAGGTGTCTTCGGTGTGGTGGTCCTAGTAAAGGAAAAGTGCAATGGGTGTGGAGCTTGCATCGATGCTTGCCCGCTTCAAGCGATGTGGCTCAACCCGAAGACAAACATCGCCGAAAAGTGCAACACATGTGTCGATGAGCACTTCAAGATCCCTCCCTGCGTGAAGCACTGCATGGGCGGGGCTTTGAAGTTAGAGTTAACAACTTAGGTCAAAGCTATCTTTAAGGAGTTAAAAATATGGCCCAGGAAAGCGAAGACGGAGAAGTAGAGAAGCTACGTCGTCCGTTTATCATTTTAATAGCATGCTTCACAGCAGCCTTCATGTCGTACGGTATAAGATATGCTTATGGCATGTTGCTACCAGAGATGATGAAGGAGCTTAACTTGACGAATGCCCAAGCCGGGCTGATCTACACCAGTTGCCTATCGCTTTACACCACGGCTTCGGTCTTCGTTGGCTTCCTCGTAGATGTCAAGGGCATAAAGAGAACGACACTTGCCTTCTTGCCGTTGCTCGGGGTAGGTGCAGCCCTCATGAGCCTGACATCCTCGGCCTGGAGCAGTGCGCTATTCCTGGGCATATCCGGTATCGGAGCATCAGTATGTTGGACGCCTTTAGCCGTGTGGGTTCAAAGGGCCTATCCGACGAGGAGGGGCTTCTCTTTGGGAATACTTCAACTGGGCCCTAACGTAGGCTTTGGAACACTCGGCCTCGTAATACCGTTGATGGTACCTCACATAGGCTGGAGGGGTTGCTGGCTTGTTTTGGGGACAGCATCACTCGCCCTTCTAATACCGTTGGTATATGTAGCCCAAGAACCAGTTATAGAGGGTATCTCCATGAAGAAGGGCTTTAAAGAGCACCTTCTAAGCTTTAAGGCTATATTTAGGGACAAACAGTTCTGGCTCAGCGGTTTATCTTACATGTTGGCATCTTTTGCGATAATGATCCCCTTGACTTTTGTAAAGAGCTACGCCCACGTAGAGCTGGGACTCGAACAAGCGGTTTCCACGACTTTATTTACCATAATAGGCTTTGTCGGCATAATCGGAGCGCTCACCATACCTATCTTGTCCGATAGGATAGGGAGGAGGCTGGCACTGATGGCTTGCAACGCGATAACGGCCGCTGGACTCCTTGGCTCTGCGGTCCTGGCACGTCCGCGTAACTACTTTGACGTAGCCTTGTGCAACGCATTTATAGGTATAGGCTACGGAGCCATGTGGCCTCTTTACGCCGCACTTGTCAAGGATATCTACTGTTGGGGGATTATGGGCTCCATAACCGGCCTTTGGACGCTGTTATGTGGAATAGGCTTATTGACGTCGCCGACGATAGGGGGTTTTGTGGCTGACTCGTACTCCAGCTACAGGCCCGCTTACATGGTAGGTTTTGTAACGGCCTTGGCATCGATAGTCTTAATCGCGGTTTTAGGCTTTAGACGTAAGAAATCTGAACGCGAAAAGGTCCGAGTAGGCTAAGGTGTTCGCCATATTCTTCCGTTAACGCATATGAGGCTAGCGGGTAACGTGCGGCATTCATCACTGAGCAATGGTTAGATTTTGTCATCGATCAAGGTGCTTCGCACAATTGCTTTCACAAGACATTTTGCACGGTGATAGCGAGCTTTACTACAAAGAGGGATGGAGGGTAAGTCTCAAGAGTTTCTACCCAAGACGTAGACCGAACTGCCCCAAGTAGTTATCTATCTTTTCCTTTAGTCTCTGAAGTCTAAGCGATCTCTCAAGATCACTCGGACTCTTCATGATCTCCTCGACCTCCTTAATTATCATCCTGTTCGCCCACACGAAGTATGCTCGCTCCCTGAGCGCTTGTAGCCTGCTATATATGCCGTATTTCTCCCGCAAGTTTATCGAGTAGTCTATTAGCTTAAGTGTCAAATAGGCTATGCTAGCCCTGTTCAGAAACCTAGTCTCGTAGCTTATCCATTGATGCCAAGAGGGCATAGACAAGCCGTTGACGTAGTCTTCTAAGCACTTAAAGACGAGCCTGTATCCATGCTTCTCAGGACGATCAAACGCTGGTGAGCCGGGGTCTAGAAGTATCATGGGCCCAAAGGCGAACATGATGACGTTACGGCCCCCATCGAGGACGCATATCCTCTCCCAAAGCCTCATAGTTTCCTTCACCGTCTCCTCAGTCTCGTTCGCTAGGCCGAGCATGAAGAATACTAGCAAGCGTATTGAATCTCCATACTCTAAACACGCATTCATGGTCTTGAAGAGGTCTCTGTTGGAGTATCTCCTCCCATGGAGCATCCTCACCTCTTCGACTCCAGACTCGGGTGATATCGTGAGGGTTAAAGGAATGCCGATGCTAGCGAGCTTCTTTAAGTAGTTTTTGTCAGCAGGTTCGAAGAGCTCCATTGATATGTTCATCAGTGAAAGGTTTGTTGATTTCAGGCTTTTCACGAACCTTTCACAGTAATCTGAACCAGCCATCCTAGGGTCTTGGAAAAGAAAGACTGTCTTGATCCCCTGCTCACTCAACTTTTCGAGGTCTTCGCATATTCTCTCCGGGCTTCTAAATGACGGCCTTTCCCTGTTCAAGTAAGTCCTGTAGCTGTAAGAGGACCCTCCGCATGTAACACAATCGTAGACGCAACCACGACATATCGGTATAGAGAAGTGTGGCGGCATTGTCGGGTTGAAGAACGCTCTTTTGGGCTCCAGTAAGTCTATCCTCGTAAACTCGAGCTGGTCTATGTCCAGCTGGGGTTTCTTCGGCTCACCCACGGAGACCTTCCCGTCATCTTCCCTGATGGTGGTGTTGGGGACTGATAGTGGTCTGCCGCGCTTCTCTAAAGCATCTAAGAAGTCGAGGAAAGGCTTCTCCGCCTCCCCTCTAATCACCGCATCTACGAAGCTGAACTTTCGGACGATCTCGACGTGGAAGACCGTGGCTGTCAACCCGCCTAACACGACAGTCGAATTGGGGTGAAGAGCCTTACAGAGCCTCGCGACCTCTAAGGCTCCTTGCGAGTGCACTGACCAGTGAAGCCCAACACCGTACACAGTGGCATCTATTTTCCTTAGGTGTTGCTCTACGTCAAAAGAGCTATCGTAAAGCATTCTATCTCCTAGGTTGTCTATCAACACCTTGTAGCCGTTTCTTTCTAGGAAATCGGCTATGCTAAACATACCTATTGGAGGTATAATGAATTGGTCGCTACTTTCCCTTACCGTGTAAGCTACGGGGCCGGGGAAGAACACCCTCTTTCTGAAATCATATATGGCCGGTGGATGGATCAGGACAACGTCGTACATACGCCTTTTCCTCTGATGATAAGTGTGACAAGGAAGTACTGCGATCACTCCTCCATAGAAAGTCCTGCCTCTAGGGTCTAAACCCTTTGATCTCAAGCGTTTTAAGTCTTTTCCCACGAAATAGGGTATTACAAGACTTTTCTACGTCTTCTCGCGTGGCGCCGTGGATTCGGAGCCCGTATATCACGTGGGCTTCTAGCGTCTTGACCATCTCCTTCGCTAGCTGTGTGGCCATATACATGGCCTTGGGCGGAGAGATTGCCCTAGACGAGTTACCTGCTACCAAAGAGTTCTACGTCCTCAGCCCTAGTAGACCCATTGGTGGGCTTAAGGAAAGACGTTTAAAGGCATAAGGGGTGGCCAAAAGAAAAAACGAAGGAGTTCTACGAGGTCGTGAAAAATAGTACGAAGTTCTATGACCTCGGATGTCCGAAGTCCTTGCTCTCCTAGGCTCAGGGCAAGATGAGTGCGGACAAAAATTTGTCGAGAAAGCTGAGGCTAGAATAAAGATTATGAAAGTTATGGTTTAAGTTGTTCCTTTATCGCCTGAAAGCCCAAGTCAAATGCCCTTAAGTTGACGTCCACGTTCCTAGGAACCCTCTCCTTTACGGCTTCTCTGAGGTCCTCGGGCTTAAAAGGCAACTTCTCAAGCGCCGCTAGCGCTCCAAGCATCACTATGTTTGCCGATATCGGGTTTCCAGCCTTAGTTGCGAGCGTAGTTGCGTCGACTGTTACAACCTCGCTTGCAATGCTCCTCAAAGCCTCAAGTATCCTCTCGAGAGGAGGGTACTTGGCGTCACCTCTATTGACCTCGACTGGGTACAGGATACGGGTATTGACGATGACGCTTCCCCCTTTCGCCAAGAACTTAATCGAGGCCCTGAGTGCTTCGAGCGGTTCGAAGCCCAACACGAGGTCAGCGGTCCCAAAAGGTATGAGAGGACTGTAAACTGCTTTAGCTATCCTGATATGGCTTACGACTGGGCCTCCCCTCTGAGACATGCCGAAGGTCTCTGAGATCCTAACACTAAAGCCATGCTTTACAGCTACGTGACCTATTATCTGAGATGCCAGCAGAGTTCCTTGGCCGCCAACCCCAGCTATGACTAGGGCTATCTCATCCTTCTTACCCCTATAAGTTGCCAATTCCACTACCCCCTGATATCGCTTTTTGAGGACAGATTTGAGCGCAGGCTCCACAACCTACGCATAAGAGCGAGTCTACGTCGGCTTTCTTCTCGTTCTCCCTCCATATAAGGGCTGGACATAACAGTTGGGTTATGCAGTACTTGCACCCCGTGCACTTTTCTGGGTCAATCTTTGGAGGCGATATCCTTATCCCTTTTCTCGTCGCTTCTCTCCTAGCAAGCTCAGCGCACAGCCTCCTTGCAACTATAACTGCTGGTCCTGGGGTCCTGATGGCCTCTCTTATGGTTTCTATAAGCTCGCTTATATTATAGGCGTCGACTACTTTGACAAAGGGTACTTTGAACGCCTTGGCTACCTCCTCCACGGCTATCCTTGGGGCTGGCTTACCCATGGCCGTTAGACCTGTGCTCGGACTTGGTTGATGACCAGTCATGGCTGTCGTGTAGTTGTCCTGCACCACAACCTTTATGTTTGCATTGTTATAAACTGCATTAAGCAAAGCTGGCATGCCTGCATGAAAGAACGTTGACTCGCCTATGTAAGCTATTACCGGCTTGTCGATTCCCGTGTGCGCGAATCCATTGGCACAGCCTATGCTAGCCCCCATGCATATGTGAGTGTGGAACATATTGTACGGGTGGAAGAGGCCCAGTCCATAACACCCTATGTCTCCGCATATTACAGAGGCCTTCCTAGGGTCGCCTTTCATCTCCCTTCTTATTGCTTGTCTTATCGCATAGAACGTAGTTAAGTGAGGACATCCGGCACATAACGACAAAGTTCTTCTGGGGATTTCAATATAGCTTGAAATCGACACCTCAGGAGGCTTGTAACTTATGCCAAGCACCTTAGCCAAGCCCATTGCGACCTTATCCGGGTCTATCTCGCCTTCCAATGGAAGGTGGCCGGAGTGCTTGCCCAAAATAGTCGGATGAACATCGAGGTCGTAACAAACCTTCTTTAGCTCCTCTTCAACAAAGGGAAAGCCGTCCTCAACCACGTAGATCACATCGTATGACTTCAAGAATCTCGTCACCAGATTCCTTGGAATTGGATGCGGTACCCCAAGCTTTAGGATCGCAATGGAGCCCTCCTTGACATTTAAGAGTCTCAAGGCTTCCTTCACGTAGTTGTAGCCTATGCCAGCAGCTACTACGCCTATGTCTTCGTCGCCCTCAGCTTCAACCCTGTTGAAGGGCACCCTTTCGAGGTCCTCAGTTATACTAGCAAGCCTGTCATGAAGCATCTTGTGGTGGTCGGGCGCCGGAAAGCCTGTGTATGTGATCTCCCACTTAAGGTTCGGCTTCCTCTTCTCCTTTGGAAGTGGACCAAGCTCCACTTCCCCCCTCACGTGACTTAGTCTGGTCAGTGACCTCACGATCACTGGTAGCTTGCCCTTTTCAGAGATCTCGCAGCCTATGACGACTGAGTCTTTTGCTTCTTGAGGCGTAGCGGGCTCCAAGCAGGGTAGCTCGGCGAACTTAGCGAATAACCTGTTGTCTTGCTCGTTCTGGGAGCTATGACCAGACGGATCGTCGGCCGATATTATCACCATTCCCCCCTCTACGCCTGCGTAATTGGCAACCATTAAGGCGTCCGATGCGACATTGAGGCCTACGTGTTTCATTGAACACATCGATCTTAGGCCCGCAACGGCCGCCGCGTAGGCAACCTCAAAGGCAACCTTCTCATTCACGCTCCACTCGGCGTATATCCCAGCGGCCTCAGCGATTGAGGCTAGAGCCTCCATGATCTCCGAAGACGGCGTTCCAGGATACGCAGCTGCGACTTGAACGTTGGCTTCAATGGCTCCCCTCGCAAAGGCCTCGTTACCGAGCAACAATACCTTCTTCCCAGGGCTGTCTTCAAGTAGCTCAGCCCTAGACATAAATGAAGTCCCTGTTCACTGAGGCCCTGAGTTACATATAAAGCTTAAAAGTACCTCTTAGACTTGCAGGAAACGCTAAAACCGGAGCACGAACGCATTAAGTGGGCCACATTAAAAATGTACTTCTACTACCTCAAAGCCTTCACGGATTCATGGCTCTCCATAGCATCTTCCACGCATGGCTTGAAGTCTAAGAAGGGCCCTTATAATCGACGCTAGTAACAAAATAAACATCGGGCTCGGCGACTAAGCAACGAGTTGTGTTGAGAAAGACCGCGTCGTGAGTAGATCCATGGACCATTGGTCAGGTGTCGTGCCAGACGTCATTGGCCTAGGCTCTTAAAGAAAAGGCCCAATAATAACACCTACGTGGATCTGCCATCGATCGCCAATGCCTTGTGGGAAACATGACATGATAAAGTCGTTGAAGTACGCCGAAACGTAATCGACGTCATCAAGGAAAGAGCATGGAGTTGTAGGACGATCGCCGCTTTGACAACGAAAAAAGCGGCAAAGCGTGAGACGTATCTTACCATGTATTTCGACGCCATGTAATGTGACCCGGTGATGGAAAGCGTATAGCCCAAGTTCGACAGGTGAACACTCGTAGACCCGAGGGACTACCTAGATGGGCCAAGGAGTCAATGGTGAAGGGGTGTACCCAACATAGTCAATAACTATTCACAACAGCAAGGTCCAAGACCTAGAGCCTAAATCCCTTAATAGCGTACACACCGCGACGTCCTCGGCCTTGAGGAAAAATCACGGTCATAGTGTTGAAACCAAGCAACATAGCAAGAGGTGGGCTATGTTAACTTCATCCATGGGTAAGCCTTAAATCACGCTACCTTATTTATTCAACACCCGCAAGGGGGCCGTAGGCTAGCCTGGTAGACTGCGAGGCTTGGGCCCTCGTGACCCAGGTTCAAATCCTGGCGGCCCCACCAGCTTGCTTGGCCTTTCGTCACCACGGCCTACCTCTCAGCCGTCCTCCTCGGTGGTGGTTGAGGCGGGTAATATGGTGAGGGTATGTACTCGACGCTAGGCCTTATTGGCTGCGCTTGCGGATAGAGCTCCATAAG
>Ga0080004_1098927_pt1 | contig 24548 bp, 29 predicted proteins | sample WasSprMetagenome_FD_69207 | JGI IMG/M metagenome (GOLD analysis project Ga0080004, IMG submission 69207) | Sulfidic aquatic microbial communities from Washburn Spring, Yellowstone National Park, USA - WS (SPADES assembly) (version 2) | ecosystem: Environmental > Aquatic > Thermal springs > Hot...
AATTAAAAATTGCCCAGGGAGGGAGGAATATTCCTTCGAGTTTCTTTTAGGATTTTTGGGAGGGGTCCCCCCCCCTCCCCCCTGTGGGGATGAGCCGTGAGGGGCTAATCGTGGAGGCCTTGGAATCGGGGCTTCGGAATCCAGGCTTCAGCCGCGGAAACTCGGGATTTATTGATTCGTATTAACCTCAGGTGTTTTTTATGGATGAGATCGGGATATGGGACGAAAGGCCTGTCCATGGATTAGTAATTTAGCTCTTAATACTTTACTCGTTAAATATAGCTTATAAATAAAATCTTAATATAAAGCCATATTTTATTTTTATTTTTATTTTATTTATTAGATGCAATAATTCATTATTATCATCTTACGCTAGCGTCGAATTCTTAAAGCTTATTAGAAGAAAAATTTGGGACTAAAATTCTCGTGTCTCTTCACGCATTGGTCGATGTTTGGCTTATGAAGGGATTACAGCTCCACAACTAATGTAAAACTTCTCGACAACGTCCCTCCCCGCGGTCGACGAAATCTGACTTTCAATTCAATAGACGTAAATGGTTGCGGTTTCAACGTACTCGGCTAGGCCAGGCGTCCCCTCGGACTCCTGCTCCATCCTAAAGGTAGTCTCATATCCATAGCCTTCCCTAAGCGGATAAACGCCCGTTAGAAACTCTTTCAAACAATATTTTCATGGCTTCATCAAAAAGAAAAAGGAGATTTGTGGAGATTTCTCCGTGCCGTGATTGGTTCGGACTCCGCTCCTCTGGTTCATTTTCAACCGTCTATAACCGATAAAAACGGGGCTTGGCGAGGAAGAGGATATGATCAAGGATAGGGATCGCCTGGTCGCCAGGTATACGTTGGAGAAGGTTAAGCGTTGGATAGAATCCTACGAGGGTGATCCCGGACATCTAGGAGAGTACCTCCTGGATAGGATATATGATTACTTGGATCGGATGGATTTGTTGCTCAGCGGCTTGGTGGATCAGCTGGTCTAACGGCTACTCGAATATCCCTTCTCTCTTCATCCTTTCGTATTCGGTGGTTATCAGGAGTCGGACGGTGTCCGCGGATGATTCGAAGCCGTACGTCCTCTTTATGGTGAGGAACTTCCTCAGGAGGTCTCCTTCGAGCTCGAGCCTTACGGAGATCTTATCTTCCCTCCGGGATCTTTGGGGCACATCGTGAACCTCCTATTTTGTTTTGAAGTATTTTGATGTGCTTTTATGGCATTTTCTCTCACGTGGGGTACTTAAATATATATTGTGCTTTTATATGCTTTGAAGTGTTATTAAAACACTTCGATGATGGATGAAAAGGAAAAACCCTAAAAAGATACGCCTTAAAGGCAGCTATCAGGAAACCCGCCTCACTCCTAGAACCAAAAACTCTGAACACCGCATGGAAACCCCCACTACACTATCAGCCATCGCAAACATCCATCTGAAACGGGTTCAGGCGACGGGAGACGACTCCTTGATAGAAAGGTTCCCCGATAGAAGCGGGAAACCTCCAGAGGAAAGGAGAACCCCGGAGGCGGCGTAGATGAAGCTTCCAAAGGACTGGAAGAGCCTGGACAGCCTCACCCTCATAGGCCTCCTCGACAAGTCCAGGAGGGAGGCGGAGGAGAAGGGAGACGATGAATCCTGGAACAACCTATATGAGATCCAGGAGATCCTGCAGGAACGCTTCACGAGCATAGGCTATGTGAACGATAAGGTGGAGCAGCTGATCCAGGCGGTGAAGGAGCTGCAGAGGATAGTCGGGGACTTCCGCGACCACACCCATAGCGATGGAGATGGGCTCCCAGTGATTTCGAAGAGGCTTCAGGAACCCAAGGTGAACGCCGAGATCTAGGAGGCGAGACTAACTATTATGAGCCATAGAGGAGGCGTGGGCGAGGAGACCCCTAGGGTCAGGGCGATACGGGGGATTACGGTACCCTCAGATGGGGGCTTCCAGAAGCTCATAGTGGAGGCGGAGGCCCCGATGCGCGGCGACGCCGCAACGGAGCTCCAATCCCTGATATCCCAGCTGGACCGGATAATAGAGGGCTTCAAAAAGGATTATGCGCATGCGGAGCCGGGGGTGGGGGCGGCGCAGGCCATGCAGACCAGGGAGGATACGGGCTCCCCTACCGGGTGGAAGCCCTGGCGGAACGGTCGAGGCGAGAGCAAACCCGCCGACGCGGACCCGGATCTCGCCCAGTTCCTCGAAGCCAACAAGTATAGGTTCGGGAACCGCTGGGCCTCCGAGGACGGCTATGAATACTGGTTGTCCACGCTAAATGATGGAGCGAAGTTCATCCACCGCGCCAGGAGGAGCCGATCATGAGCGGACGAGCCGCCGGCAGGGATCTCTTAAGGCTGATGAGATATCGAGGAGCCTGGGGGTCTAAGCCGACGATACTCCTGAGCGTTTCTTCGAGGTGGCGCGAGCTCCTCCTCTAGGATGTGAAGTCACCAAGGCTATGCTTGACGTGAAGCCCTTTCCTGTGGGGGCGGGTCGCATGGACGAGGGACTAAAGCGGTACGATGATACGCCGACCCCCCGACTTAGAAACATATTGGGGAGGGCGATTGAATATAATATAATGCAATTACGAGTGGAACTTAGTAAGCCTAGTAGGTTGCGGAGGCAGGCTCCTAAAACCCTGAACCAACTAGCCTTTCAGGAGCCCCTATACTCCAACTTTAAAACGGTTCTACGGCGCGTCCATCCCCAATGCTCCGTCACCGGCGCAATCGAGGCTTTCTTCGAAGCTTATATCGAAACCTATGGGAGGTTCGCGAACGCGGATATAACCCTGTTTCAGCCTTTAGATCCAAGCCCACATGATGGAGGAGAGATCGAGGATATAATCGAGAGGGCGGAGGAACAGGAGATCATTGAAGCCCTTAAGGTGACGATTAAAATTTTAAAGCGTAACCCGGGCGACCTAGAGGAGAAAAGGAAGCTACGGAGGCTCCTCCTATCGCATAGGGGCCTCCTTAAATCCACCCGTAACGAGGAGATCCTCTCCCTCCTTAAACAGGCAGAGGCATGTCTCTAGACTTTAGATACTCCTAGGACATGGATCTAGGATCTCCGGTGAAACTCGAGGGAAAGACGATTCAACATGAGATGAACGGGGTGCTTGTGTCTTCCATGTCTCCCGATCAATCCTCTAGGAAGCAGTTAGGGGAAGGATCTAAAATGGGTTACAGGGCGATCCTACTCGGGGAATTGAAGCCCCTCGTCTACTTGGCGCCGCCTATAACCTCCCAGGTTCTCCGTAGGATATTCGAGAGGCATAATCGGCGGAGCCGCCGAGGAATCAAGGTCACATCCCAACTGGTAGAGGCGTTATGCGAGTACATGAATCAGTTCCGAGTGCTCCCCAGCCGGATAATGAGCAGCTACGATGCGGCTGAAAAGGCTGGGATCCCAAGGTCAAACCTATTCTATTATCTAGGCATACTTAAAGAACAGGGCCTATACATACCACGCCGCAACCACACCCTATACGGTTTCCGATACGCGAACATATGCCTCCGCTGCCGCATGAGATACCCGAAGGATGTGAATCTCTGCCCGATTTGTGGCAAGGCGACCCGGAAGAGGCCGCGACACTTGAGATGACTATGGATTTTAGTATGGCGCACGGGCAATTTAAGCCACCGGACGTTAAATTTATTTTAATATCTATGTTGGTCCGAGTCCGAACTTCCTCTCAAGCCATTCATATTTTCCTTTGAAATCCAAGAACTCTTTAACTATCTTAATATCTAATAGGGTCGCTTTATCCTTGAGCTCATGGAGTTCGCCGAGAAACTTTGACCGAGCCTTCTTAAGCTGGTCCTCGGTTGAAACTAGGAATATCTGCGATCCCCATAGGTCGTAGGCATGCTTAAGCCTAAGCAGAGACTCTTCCAAACTTCCCTTTATGTGGACTTCAAAAACATATTTAGGGCCAACTCTAGGCGGCTTATGCCAAACCACATCAAACTCGTATCCTTCATGTCTCCACTTCTTCTCTGGTTTATACCCTATAAGCTCCCCGATCCCGTAGATGATTTCGACTATTTCATCATGTTGAAGCGATTCCGGAGGTTTAGGTGAGGGTGGCTTAAATTTGCCCCCATTTTTAATGAAAGGTTCGATTCGTTCCTCGTTAATTAAGTGTTAATAGTGGAAATCCTTCTAAAAGGCTAAGGCTAAGACTAAGACTAAGACTAAGACTGAAAACGGGTATAATGTAAGGCGGTAAAAAACTGGAACTAACTAAGCTTAGTTAGCTTAGTTAGTTGCTAAAAATTGGAGCCTAGCCCATCTAATGTCCCTCTATAAGGAGTTCGAAATTGAACTCAGCTCTAATGTTGTACACTAGTTTTTTAGTTTCCTCTACGATCTCCATTCCAGCCGCCGGCGAGTGGCTCCAGCGGAGCCTATAAGGTAAGGTAAAGGATGCCTCACAGGCGCTCTTCTAGAAAGTTGGAGGCGAGGCGGCGCCTAAGGGAGGTCTATGAGTCCGCGTATTATGACCGTGAGAAGGCGGAGATAGTGGCCACCCAGCCGGATGACCTTTTAGACGTGGTTCGAGGAGAAGTCCTAATGACTCCTCGGTATATGCGCAGGTTCTGGTGTCCCTAGATGTATCGGGTGGATGAGAAGACCTTCGCAGGCGTCTTCGCCCTAGTATTCCTCATAGGGGTATTCGTGATTACAGGCATGTTCGTCTTTCGCTGGCTCTACACGGGGGAACCGGAGATCATCGACTACGTCAAGACCTTCTGGGCGATCATAGGCCCGCTCCTGGGAGCCATCCTGACCTACTACTTCAAGTCCTAGCTCGGTTGGCCGGTTCCCCTCCGCTAGCAGAAGGGTATCGCGTAGAATGAGAGGTGAATCCCATGTTTTGGAGGGTTAGACGCTTTCTCCTCGAAGCGTCGCGGCCGCGGGCGTGGAAGGAAGCGGCGAGGGACTGGAAGAAGGCGAATCCAGTTTGCGCCGTCTGTGGATTAAGGAAGACTCTCGAGGTCCACGACGTTATCCCCTATCGTCTTGTCGAGGATCCCTGGTCGAAAACCTACGATTTTTGGGTTCAGAATTTCATCACGCTCTGCCACCATGATCATCATCGCTTGGCGCATTGCGGCGATCCTGCTTGGATGGCGTATCAACCCGAGATCCGGAGGCTTGCCGAAACGGTGGCGAATATGAAAAAATCTTGTAAAACGTGAACTGAGGTGAAAAAAGACGGAATATTGGTTGAACCGCTTTTTAAACGTTTTAAGCTTCGGTAAGAAGTTTAAGCCTTGGAGCATCTACTATTGTCTCCAATGTCGGAAATGGGTCAGCCGGACCCATGGGCATAGGAGAAAATTCCGCTACCATCGTGTAGTCGCCTTCGGCTGGAAGAAAGACCCCCGCGACGCGAGAGATTTAACTTGGCGCCGACTCTTTCGCGTGGCTCGAAAAATCCCAGACCGCGTAGACCTACGCGAACATGCAGGGCCGATAAGGGATCAATTGAACGAAGGGTCATGCGTCGGATTCGCAGCCATGGCGTTGAAAAACTGGTGGGAGAAAATCCAGGGAGACTACCCTGAGAGGCAAGGCGGAATCAGTCCACGATGCTGTTACAACGGTGCGAAGTGGATCGGCGGATATTTGAACATGGAGGGCGCCTACCTCCGCGACGCGTTAAAGTTCCTGCAGAAATATGGGACGGTAACGGAGGCGGAGTGGCCGTACACCCCACGGGTAGACGCTAATGTTCCGCCTTTAAGCCGCGTGAAGGAGGAGCAGATGGAGCCGTGGCGCATCAAAAGCTACGTCCGCCTGGAATCCATAGATGAGGTCCTTGAAGCTTTAGCCAGCGGCGTCCCCGTTTACATCGGCACCCCATGGTTTACGAATTGGATTAACATAGGTAGATCGGGGAGGCTTCCACCGGCGAACTATGAAATCGCGGGAGGCCACGCCACGCTTCTACTCGGCTACGACTTGAAAGAGGGACGGGTAATCGGACAGAATAGTTGGGGTATACAGTGGGGGGATCGAGGATTCTACTATATGCTCATCGACGACTTGGAGAAAATGGCGGGGGACAGCGATTTCTGGACCATTGTAGATTTAGAGCCGCCATCACCGCCGGCGCCGCCGGAACCCGAACCCATCCCCACGGCTAAGATCTGCGAGTATTTAGCTCAAGCGAAAAAGCTCATCGAAACCTTGCAAATGGTGTTGAAATGCGAGGAGAACAAGAAAGGAGGAAACTGGTAAATCCAGGTTTTAGAAACCGCTATGCGCTGTTCCTCAAGCAGCCCCTTGAAACGAACAAAGCTTGGATAGTGTTCTCGATCTGGGCGGCAGCGGTCGCCGTTCTCATACACCTCTCCGCTCAAACCTACTTTTTCACTTCCAGTTACTTTTCAGGGCCGAACCTATACGATGTGTGGCCGCGAATAGATCAGATCACTCATGCGCTCTCATCCCTGGCGCTCACCGCCGCAATCCTGAACTTCAATCTGCCGTTGAGTTTCCGAAAGAAGTGGATTATCGCGTTGACGCTGAGCGTTCTCCTCGGCGGGATCTGGGAGATCGCCGAATACGCGACAGCGCCGTTCTGGGGCTGGATCCACGTCGCCACCTCGGACACGCTCCTAGACCTCTTCCAAGATCTTCTCGGCGCCAGCTTCGCGATACTCCTCTACAGCCACATGGTCAGGAGGCCGAGGAGGAGGGAGGCCTGGTTCCCCGAGATAAACAGGGAGGATTTGGAATGGATAAAACGGCTAAGAAGGTAGATGTGGAGTATAAGCTCGGCGAGTTAAATATAGCGGTTAAACAGCTGAATCGAACCGTGGAGGGGCTCAGCCGCACCGTCGGGAGGCTCTCGGAGCGCGTAGAGAAGATCGAGGAGGAGGCCAGCCTCGAGAAAAACTACATAGTGATAAGTAGAAAACAGTTGTTCGGCCTACTTGGGACGATACTGGGAAGCCTCGGCAGCCTAATCTACTACGTCTATTTGATCGCTAAGGGCTGATCTCTTTGGCGCGGATGAGTTTTCTCCCTTGGCTCGGCGGCAAACATTACCTGCTTAACCGGCTGCTCCCCCTAATACCGGAGCATCGGGTTTACGTGGAGGTCTTCGGCGGCGGGGCCAGCCTCCTCCTGAATAAGCCTCCCAGCCGGATAGAGGTGTACAACGATGTGGACGGCGAGCTCGTCAACCTCTTCCTCGCCGTTAGGGATCATCCCGACCGTTTCAGGGAAAGGTGCAGCAGCCTACCTTACAGCCGCCAACTCTACCAGAGGTTTCTCAGGGAATTCGAGGAGGGGCGGGCGCCGGGGGATCCCGTGGAGAGGGCTTCCCGCTTCTACTACGTCATCAGGAGCGCCATGTTCGCTAGGTTCGGCGGAGGATGGGGCATTAGGCGTTACGGGGAGGTTGCACCGGAGACCTGGCATAACGCGATTCAAGGGCTCGACCGGGTTATACAACGATTGAAAAACGTCTACATCGAGTGCAGCGATTTTCGTAAGTGCATCGCCTCCTGGGATACCGCGGATACCTTCTTCTACCTCGATCCACCCTACTACGGCTTAACCGGCTATAGATATGCCTTCACGGAGAAAGACCATGAAGAGCTTCATGGGCTTCTAGGGGGCGTGAAGGGGAAGTGGCTTTTGACCTATAATGATCACCCCTGGGTTCAGGAGAGATACGCCGGTTATACGATGATCCCCGCCGAGGGACAGTTGGCTGCGGAGAGGGTGGAGAGGGGCGGGAAGAGGCGGAGGCTCCACCATTTAATGATCCTGAACTACCCCCCGCCCGAGAAGGTTCCCTTGAAGGAGCATAAACCCTTCGAGGTCATAAGGTTCCTCTAGGGGGTAGGGATGCAGCCCATAGACGCTCTCCTGGAGAAGATTGTGGAGCTGAAGCCTGGCGACCTGGTTACGGTGGTCTGGCATGACGCCTGCGCCTTCTCCCGGATCGACCGGTTGACGCCGGAGATCTTCGCCACGATAAAGGAGACGGTGGGCCGCTTCATCGGCCTGATGACGGAGCCGAAGACCGGCTATAAATACCTGGTTTTATCCTATGAGGAGACGGATGGGAAGCCTACTGAGGGAACCTCGATCCCCCTAGGATGCGTGGAGTCGATCACGACGAGGGTGGAAAGGAAATGGAAGAACCCGTTGAAGGCGAGGAAGGACCAGCCTGACCGCCTGAAAATAATCGAGCATTTTAAGAAAGTGGTCATCTATGTCGAGTGAGGCTGAAGGGAAGAAGTACGTCCCCTGCGACGTCTGCGGGGCCATCCTCCCCGTGGAGGAGGTTGAAACCCTGGAGGTCCTGGTGGACGGTGAATCTGCTTTTTTCCATGTCTGCCCCCGCTGCTGGAGGAGGGAGGGGAGGCCGTCCAAGTACATCCAGAAGTGGTTCAAGTCCGGCCCATATAGGGATGTAGGGACATTACCCGTCCAAAAAGTAAGTCAAATCCTCGATGAAATTCAAGAGATAATAGGGAAATCCCAGAAAATATCGCTTAAAGGAAAAGATGTCGAAGATGTCGAAGAGATCCGGGAGAGCATAATCTCCAAGCTGATCAAGGCCATAGAACTCACGGAGCGGCTAATAAAGGAGGACCCAGAGAAGTATCTTAGGCTCCTAGGCTACCTGGCACAAGTCCTGAACTCCGCCTGCGATAGCAAGGTTAAGGTTGGCACGTTCAGCGAGAGGATAAGGCGGCTGGAGGAATTCGCCAGAGAGATCGAGAAGGGATCCGCGGTTTGAGCCTGGAGCGGCTGGAGCGCATCGAGAGGATCCTCAAGGCGGCTAAGGAGAAGGTGAAGATCCCCTCGGACCCGGTTAAATTCTGCACCGACATCCTAGGCTTCCAGCCGACCAAGTATCAGATCAAGCTTTTAAGGGATAATAGCCAGTTCATCGCGGCTCGATGGTGCCGTCAAAGCGGCAAGAGCTTCATCGTCTCCGCCATGCTCCTGCATTATGCGCTCACCCATCCCGGAAGCTACATCATGATCGTAGGACCCAGCTTCAAAGCCTCCAAGAGGATAATCCGCAGGATAATCCCCTTCCTCAAGAAGATCCCGGGCTGGCTTAGGGGGAAGCCCCGTAAGATCAAGCTTGAATTCGCCAACGGGAGCATGATAGAGGCGCACAGCAACAACCCGGACACGATCCGAGGGGAGACCAGCCACTTCGTCTACTGGGACGAGGTCAACTTCACCCCGGACGACGAGGAGATGTACGACGCTATAATATTCAGCCTCGGCGCCACTAGGGGGAGGTTCCTGGGAACCTCAACGCCGTGGACCGCCGACCACATCTTCTACAAGATGTGTACGCATCCCGACTTTGAGGATTACAGCCGCCACCACGTCACGTGGAGGGAGGCCCTGGAGCCCAACGGCCCCCTATCCGCTCAGATCCTCGAGAAGATAAAGAAGCAATACGCCTCTGACCCGCACCGCTGGCGGCGGGAGATGGAGGCGGAGTGGGCGGAGGACGAGGATGTCTGGCTGCCCCAAAGCCTCATCACGGCTTGCATAGACCCGGACTTGGAATACTACGATGAGAGTGAGCTGGTGCCAAACCTATGACCCACATCATAGGAGTAGACCTCGGGAAGAAACGCGACTACTCGGTCATAGCCGTACTGAGGAAGTCCCCTGAGGGCGTCTGGAAGCTCGCCTTCATGAAGCGCTTCAAATTGGGGACCCCCTACGCCGCCGTCATAGGCTATCTAAGGGTTCTATGCGATAAGCTCCCTGAGGTTGCGAAGGTGGTGGTTGACCAGACGGGGGCGGAATACTTCGTGGAGGACCTGGCGAAGCTCGTGAAGGCACGCGTCGAGGGTGTGATGTTAAGCCAGCCTAGGAAGGAGGAGGTCATGGGCCATCTGAAGAAGATGATGCAGGAGGGCCGGTTGAAGATACCCTATGACCAAGATTTGATAGCGGAGTTGAACGTGGAGCGCTACGAGCTCACGAAGGCGGGTAAGATCCAGTTCTCGCATCCCCCGGGAACCCATGACGATAGGCTTTGGGCCCTAGGCCTGGCGGCCTATGGGACGAGGGAGGAACCCGACCGGAGCATGCCAATATCCAGGTCCGTGTCCTTCTAGTTTAATTTGATTCTAATTAATTTTAGCATTAAAATCAGAAAAAATCAAAATAACCGAGAATAATCGGAAAAAAAGGAGTTTTTGGCTGAATTGCCCCGCGGAGGTAGAAGGTCCAGGGCCGAGAGGCCGCGTAAGACTATTAAAAGGGAGGTTCCGTTAATCCGCGCCGCCCTAGCCGAGGATCCCACCGCAACGTTAATCGCCCCCCTCGCCGGGAAGGGCGTAAAAGTGCTAAGCCTGGCTCGGCGGGTCGAGGAAGCCGCCAGCGAAGGAGAAAAACTGGAGGCGGGGCCTAAAGGCAGGTATCTGCCCTGGACCGGCCGGACCACAAGCACGGCCTACTCCGGGATGCATAAATACTACCGGGAGTACCGGCGGGACAGCCTAGTCCGGGGCTGCATAGACGTATTAGCCTTCTTCGCCACGGGGAAAGGCTTCGACGTGGCCGTGGAGCCGATCGACCCGGATGAGGATCCCGGAAAATACGAGGACCTGAAGGCATATGTAAACGAGATGAACCGCAGGGTAAACCTCGACGGGATCCTCCGCCAAGTAGTTATAAAAGCAAAGATTTACGGTAAAGCCGCCTTCGAGGTAGTCCGCGATGAGCGGACCGGCGAGCCCCAGGAACTGCTGCCCCTAGACTCAACGAAGATCCAGCCGGAAATCGACGAGGAGACATGGCAGCTTAAAAGCTTCAAGTACGGTCCTGAAAGCGGCTTCTATAGGCCGGATGAAGTATTATACTTCGCCAACAACGTTTTAGAGGCCGACCTGGAGGGCCTCAGCGACATCGAACCCATCATGGATGCCCTAGACACTAGGCGAAGCCTCCTAGGCGAGGCGTTGAAGGAGGCGGCTAAGGTCCTCTGGGCCGGCATAGGCATCCACATACTCGACACGAGCGGGAAGAGCGACGAGGAAGCCAAGGCGATAATCGACGAGTACGTCCGCAACGTCAAGCCGGGTAAGCACCTTGTAACCAACCATAAGGCCACCGTCCAAGTAGTTGACCTGAAACCCGACTTGGAGAAGCTGATCGCCGAACTGGAATACTTGGATCAGGAGATCATGGGGAATTTCAGGGTTCCCCGCTTCCTGATCGGCCGGGAGAAGCAGTTCAACCGGGCCACCGCCTACGCCGAATTGGAGGCTTTCGTCAACGGCCCCATAGCGGATATTCAACGGTGGCTCCGCCGCGAAGTCGAAAGGCAATGGTATACGCCGTTAGCCCGGCTGTATCTCAAGCTCAAACCTGAGGATCCCCTGCCCGTCAAGGTGAAGCATAAATGGAATCCGATAAGCACAACCGACTTCACGGAGCTGGCCGAGGCCGTGGCCAAGCTCTACGCTCAAGGCTTAGGCGTGATAACCCGGAAGAAAGGCTATGAGATGCTTGGATTAGATCCGGCGGAGCTGGAGGAAGCGGAAGGAAGAGAAGCGAAGGGTGGCGCGTAAATTCGTCTGCCCCTACCATCCCACGGAGAAGGTTTCGACGGAGAGGCTCCCCGACGGCTCAATCCTAGTCATCTGCCCCGTCTGCGGGGTAATCGCGAGGGAGAAGTAGGTATGCCTCTGCACCCGGATTTCCAGAAAATCCTCGAATCCTTTAAGGAGGAGTATGGCGAGGAGGAGGGTGAGCGCCGCTTCTACGCCTGGCTTAGGAGCCGCGGCTACGATGAGACCAAGTCGATGGCGTGGAACCTGAGGCGGGAAGCGGAGCTGCACTTAGGATTTACCTATTCAGCGAGCATATCCCCGTTAGAGGCAGGGAAGGCCGAGGTATATGTTATCGATACGACCATGAATGGGAATCGTTGGATGGTCACAGAGGAGGCTTTGAAAAGGGCCTTAGACACGCTTAGGGGGGTTCCCCTAGTGGGGCCGCCGGAGCTGGGGCATAGGTCCAATAGGGCCGTAGGATTTTTCCAAGATTACCGTTTGGACCCTAGCGGAGCCGTGTATGGTCTCGCTGAAATAACCGACCCGGAGGCATGGGAGGCCGTTAAGGCGGGGAAGTGGCGGCGTGTTTCCCCCCGGATAATAGCCCGCCACGTGGACTACAGCCCCACCGGCGCCGCGATCGTCCGCGATTTCATGTTCGATCATGTGGCCTTCGTGGAGAAGCCCGCCTACCCACGCGCCGGAGTCCACGAGCTATTGGCCTCCCATTCAGAGGCGGGGGCAAACCCCTATTGCGGATTCTCCCAAGCCTTGGAGGCCGCCCTACAGATACAGGTAGGGGCTTCACCTTGTTCACGGTCACCCGAAACGGGTGATAACCAAGCCTCATCAGAGGCGAAAGAGATGGGAAAAGACAGCGACCCTAATAGCGAGGGAGGCGTCCTCCCCGAACCCGGATCGGAGTCCCAGCCCAGGCTGGAGGCTGGAGCCGTAGCCGGCCATCAGCCGCCTAAGGCGGATAAGGATAGGAGTTGGGATGGTGACGCGGCCGTCCAGCGCCTCCGCCAATGGGCTGGAGGCCCCGACAAGGATAAGGTGGACTGGGCGAGATATGCGGAGGGCTTCGCTTGGGTTGACCCTGAGCGTCGAGACGACTACGCCGGCTACAAGCTTCCACACCACGACGTGGTGGATGGGCGGCTTGTAACGGTGTGGCGTGGAGTCGCCGCCGCCATGGCTGCTCTATTAGGAGCCCGGGGAGGCGTAGACATTCCCGTGGATGACCGTCGGGCAGTCTACAACCACTTGGCGGGGCATTACCGACAGTTCGAGGAGGAGCCTCCCGAGCTCCATGGAGGGGTGGAGGAGAAAATGGCTGAGATGGAGAGAGAAGAGGCGAGGGGAGAAGACTTGAAGGCGTTGGAGGCTGAGATCGAGAAGCTCAAGGAGGAGAACAGGGAGCTCAGGGAGCTCGTCGCGAAGCTTGAGGAGGAAAGGCTTGAGGCGGAGCTTAACGCGTTGAACGAGAAACGCGGGGAGGTAGGCCTCGAGCCGATCGCCAAGGAGGCATATCTAAAGCTCTCCGCCGAAGCCAGACAGGTCTTGAGGGCTGACCTGGAGAAGGTTTCCAAGAGGATTACGGAGATCTCGGTGAAGCCTAAAGCGAGGTTCTCCGCGTCTACGGGCGAAGACCTGGTGGAGTCGGTCCGCGAGAGGCTCTTCGGCTACAGGAAGGGGAAAAATTAGGGGAGTGTGAGTCGATTTGGCGGTTGGAGATATAGTAAAGGAGGCCGGCTTGATAGTCGAGAGGTTCACCGTCTCCGCGAACCAGGATATAACGAGGGGTAGCATAGTCTGCAGCGATGGAACCGGCGTCCTCACGGCCGCTAACACGGCTAAGGGCCCGTTCTTCGTAGCTTTAGAAGATCACGACTACAGCGAGTCATCCACCCATGAGATCCGCTGCGCCGTCCAAGGCTTCCTCGAGGTCGCAAAGAAGACGGGAACCGCCATAGGGAAGGGGCAGTTCGTCGCGGTTTCATCCACCGCAGGCCAGGTGACGCTCTTCGACTATACAACTCCGGGCAACTGGTACACAGTAGTCGGAGTCGCCATGGAAGACGCAGCTTCAGCGGCAACCAGCGTGAGGATCTGGATAGGCAAGAGGTAAGGAGGGCGATGCAATATGATGGAGAACCCATGGATTAGGAAAATAACGTATTCTCCGGTCCAGGACAAATACTTTATCGGGGAGATATTCGAGGGGCAACTCGTAGACGTAAGCGATATATCCAGTGTGGAGGCGCAGGTGATCCTCGACGAGGTCCTCGGCTTAGCCCGACCCCAGTATAAGCTTAGACAGGTCTGCCGTGAGATACGGATGGACCATCTGACCATGCGCGTCGATATCGCGACAAGCCTGACCGGGCAGGAGAAGGTGCCGGAGCTCGTCGAGGCGATGGTGAGCGCCCAAACCTATACGGCCGTGGACTTCAACCTCTGGAAGAACGTTGTCCACGTCGTAATCAGCGATGAGGCCGTGAAGAAGGCGGCCCACGACATCCTACGCCTACACGTCCAAGATGCGGCCAAGGAGCTCGCCAGGATGGAGAACAAGCAGATAGCGGAGGAGCTTGAAACCGCCACGGCCATCACAGGCCACGACTGGGGCTCATCAACGAATAACCCGTTCGACGACATAACGGGCGTGATCACGGCGATCGAGGGCAATGGATATGAGCCCGATTTCATCGCCTTAGACCCCTACGCCTGGTCGAAGTTCATAACCAACGACCACGTCAAGGACATGGTCGAGGCCGGTATAGCGCAACTAGGTGCAACGGGCGGCCAGTTCACCCTGCCGGGCTACCCGACGATAAACGTCGTCGTGGATAACGCCTTAACGAATACTATAGCCGTGATAGGCGACTCCAAAGCGCCTGCATGCGTCCTCGGAGTAGGCCCAACGGAGGCGGCTCAGTACCGGAACGAAGCCGCAGGCTACACCGCCTATATTATAAGGCAATGGCTCCAACCAGAGCTCGTAGTCTCAAATGCTATCCGACGCCTCACAGGAATAGCCAGCTAAACCATCCAGGGCTAGGTAAAGCCCGCCTATCTATGGCTATGGGTGAAGCCCCCTATAGGATCCGTCCCCCTATAGGAGGAGGCGGATAACCTCCCTCAAGCGGTTTTTTAGGCTGATCCTTGAAACCAGGTCCTCTTCAAGGTTAGGAGGAAAAATAAAACTTGAAAACAAAAATTAAAAGAGATAGGAAGGCTGAGCCGTCTAAGGCTAGGAGCAAAGCCGATCCCACATCGCCTACACCCACGTGTCCCAGATGCGGCAAAGCCATGACGCTGGTCTCCCAAGGCTTCAACTGGAGCAGCTACGCCTGCCGAAGCTGCGGCATAGGCAAGGTAGCAGCTAATCGATAGGGAAGAACCCCTACCGCAGTATAATCCTTCCCGGCATTTGAGTGAACTTGGTGAACTTGGTGAACTTGTGAACTTACTTAAACATACGCTGTGCCTGTCGAAGAACCGTGTAAGCGCTATGAGACTTCCAAAGCTCCCATTCACGGGCCCTAAGGCATTCATAGCCGGTGAAACCATGTTTATCCAGCAAGTTCATAAGTTCATTATGTTCACCAAGTTCACCAGGGGGCTGGTCTAGTTGGCTTATACGCCTTGGAGCGGTGTGACGCCGGCGGAATGTAAGAAATATGCCCAGGTCGGTTACGACCAGCTGGGCTTCTCCTCCGACGTTGAATATGAGGCGTGGATCAACGACGTCCTGATCGCCGAGGCGGAGGGCGTGGTGGAATCCTACTGCCGCCGCAACTTCAGGGATGACTACGCGGAAATCCCGGAGGCCGTTAAGGCTGTGATACGCAGGATCGTCGGCAACGCCCTACAGATAGCCGTATTAAACCGGGCAGGCCCCCTCGTCAGGATAGGCGACTGGAGGGTGGAATGGGCCGATCGGAACATCTTCACGGACGACCTGAAAACTCTATTGGAGCCCTACGTCAAGCGAACCGGATACGTCAAAGCCACGGAATATCAGACAGACCAGATAAAAGAAGCGTGGGGCGAGGGCTAAGCCCCAATTTTCAGCAACTAACTAAGCTTAGTTAGCTTAGTTAGTTCCAGTTTTTTACCGCCCTACATTATACCCGTTTTCAGTCTTAGTCTTAGTCTTAGTCTTTGAGGAGCTGGAGGAGAGCAGGAGGTGGCCTCCAATCCTGTCCAGGCTTTAAGGCGGAAGCTCTACGAGGTCTTAGACGCCGCCCTGGACGTGGAGGTGTACCGGGATGGGATACCCCGGTTAGGCGCCAAGATCCCCAGCGTCTCGATCAGCCACGTGGGGGGATCCGGGGAGCCCCTGGGGTTGGGGCGATGGATCACGGCGTCGGCGCAGGGCGAAGCTTTAATCTTATGCGTCCAACTTGACGTTTTTCACTCCAGCCAGGCGGACCTGGACGCGTTGGCTGATCAGGTGTATAATGTTCTGTTCAACGCCTACGCCGACCTGGCCGCTATAGGGGTCCTCGCCTACAGGATCACCTTATCCATGGACATGCCCGCCGAGGAGCAGCTCAGCCGAAGCGAGTATCGTAAGGTCCTCGACTACGAGTTCCTCCTCGAATACTTGAGTTAATTTTGGAGGGTATGATCGTAGATGCCCGGCTATAGGATAAGCATCGACCTATCGGATGTAGCGCGTAGATGGGCCCGCTTAGGTGATGAGTTTCGTAAAGCCCTGAGCGAGGAGCTGGATAGGGTGGGCGGCGAGATGGAAGCTGAGGCTAAACGCCTTGTACCCGTCAGAACCGGCTACCTCCGCAGCACGATATATCATCGGACGGAGGGGTTGCGGATGGATTTCGGGGCGGCGGCATCCTATGCCTTATTCGTGGAGCTTGGGACCAGGCGGATGCAGCCTAGGCCCTTCATACGACCGGCATTCGAATCCCATAGGGGCAGCCTACGATTCATCCCTCTTAAAGCGTGGATGAGGATAGCCCGAAGCCGCCTAGCCGGGCTATTCGGCCGCTAGTCACGCTCACCTCAGGGGTGAGATGGTAAAAAAGTAGGAGGTGTAACGGGAAGAATGCCCAAGTTTCATGGGAGCCAGGTAACGGTGAAGATGGCCGCCAGCCTGGAAGGCTTAAGCACGGCGTCAGCTATACCTTATGTTAGGAGTGTGGAGTGGACCGTGGATCAGGGCTTAGCCCAGAGCCCTAAAGGCTTGGGCAGTAGGCAGCAGGAGGTCTATGAGGGCTTGATCGCCGTATCCGGCAGGCTTGTCCGCGAATACGATGAAACAGCGATAGATGGTACGGATCTCTTCAGCCAGTTGGTTGAGGCTGAGGTAACCGGCAGCCTAACCCCGTTGTACATACAGGTTCAGATAGGGGCCACAGGCAAGAAATATACGATCAAGAAGACGAAGGGGAACTACAACCAGACCGTGGACGTGGACGGCTTCGTAACCGAGACCTACGACTTCCAGGCGGAGGAAGTGGCCGGGCCGAGCAGTTAAATTAAAATCAAAATTAAAAACCATAGACCCCATAGGGGCAAATAAAACTAAAAAATAGGCCCCTACAGGGGGTAACTTTCTAGTTTTAAGGTGGAAATTGGAATGGGGAATCGCTTGAACGACCTAGACGATAGGGTATACCTTACGGGTGGCTTCGTGGTTAGGGGCAGCCTAGCCGCGCTGCGAAACCTCCGCCAACTCCTTCTCGAGCAGTCTACCCGGTTAGGCCTGACCCTCGTCTACCACACGCTCAGCAGCGAAAAGCTCTTCGTGGTCCACGAGTCGGCCGCTAGGGCCGCCCTGAACGGGGATCCGGCCCGTCTAGGCGAAGTGATGAGGAGGATAGAGAAAAATGGAAAAAGAGAAAAATGAAGAGGAAAAGGAGAAGCGGAAGATCCTAGAGCGGCGGGAAATCCACAAGAAGCTAAGCCGCATCCTCGTCGAAGGTAAGCGCTACTATGAGACGATGACGGTCCGCGGCCTGGACGGCAATTTTTACGAGGTGGATGTATACGCGATGACCGACGGTGAATTTCGCGAGTTCGTGGCTAAGGCCGGGTTGAAGCGGGAGGACCTGGAGGAGCCGGAGAGGCTCATCGAGCAATTCGACCTACAACGGGAGATAGCGGCCAAGTGCATCAGGGGGGAGGGCGGCGAAACCTACACGCCCGAGGAGCTCTCTAGACTTTTGATGCCCCTAGAATACAGCCGGGTTTTCCGCAAGGTTCTCGAGATCTCCGGGATAATCCCGTCGAAGATGTCGAAGGCCGTAACCACCTTTCGTGAGGAGTAGGTTTTCGGCGCCGCTGCGGATTTTTATCCAGCATTACGGGTTTAGGCCCTGGGAAATTTTAGAGCTCACCCCGTTGCAGCAGGAGTTTTACCTAGAGCTATTCGCGAGGCATGCGGAGGAATTTGAGGAGCTCCGGCAACAGGCTGTCCGCTCTAGGCCTAGAGGGGTAACCTAAATTGAGTATGGAGATTGGTAAGGCGGTCATCGCCATAGAGGCGGTGGACCTTACTAAAAACGTCATAGGCAGCCTCCAGGCTAACCTAGGCCAGCTCAGCAGCGTCGTCTCACAGCTGGGAGGAGGCTTCAAAACCCTAGGGTCGGTCATAGGGGGCTTCGCCTCAGGCGGCGTGGCGGGCGCAGCCATAGCCGCTACCAGCGAATTGGTCCAGGGCCTCCAAGACAGCGTAGAGGCTGCCGCAAGTTTTGAGCAGGCCCTAAACAGGATAGGGGCCGTCACGGGGGTCACCGGCCAGGACCTACAGGCCTACCGGGACGTGATAACCAGCATCGCGCCAGAATTTGGCCGCAGCCTAGAGGAAACCTCAGCCGCCCTAGAGGCCCTAGCAAAGGCGGGCGTGGATATTAGGGATTCCGCCGGGGCGACGGAGGCCCTCCGCGGCGTCCTAGAGATGGCCACTATTGAGGGTGCCAATGCGGAGCAGATGGCCAACGCCCTAGCCCAGGCGATGGCGATGTTCGGCCTATCCGCCGGAGATGCTGGAAAAGCGGTAGATGCTTTAGTAAACGCGTCGAAGGAGGGCATCGGAACCGTCCAGGACTTCGCTGTAGGGTTGGGCTATGTAGGGTCTACGGCGGCCAGCCTGGGATTAGGCCTCGACGAGACTTTAGCTGCGATGGTGAAGCTGGAGCGGCAGCTGGGGTCGGCAGAGAAGGCGGGCCGCTACTTGGATTCGATGTTTCGCAGCCTAGTCCAGAACGGTAAGAAGGCTGGGATTGAAATCTTCGATGCGAGCGGCCATATGAAGTCCATGGCTGAGATAACTCAGGAATTGGAGCGGTGGCTAGGCCAGTTTAGCACCGAGGCGGAGCGCAGCGCGGCTATAATGCAGGTGTTCGATGCCCAGGGCGCCAGGGCCGTCCAGATGCTTGTAAGCATGGATGATGCGGGCCGGAAGGGAAGCGAGGTCGTCGCGGAGCTGGCGGCTAAACTAGGGGAGAGCGGCTCAGCGGCGGAGATGGCGTCCAAGCAGTTGGAGGGCTATACGGCGACTCAGGCCCGCTTTAATACGGTGATGCAGCTTTTACAGGTCCAAGTGGGGGAGGCCCTGCTCCCAGCCCTTACAGACCTGATGAAATATTTTTTGGATTTGGGGCAGACCGTAGGTCCCGCCTTCGGGGAGATCCAGTCCGCCCTAGGTGAGCTGGGCCAGGCCTTAGGAATATCTCGTGAGGACTTGGAGTGGCTGGGCAAGATCATTAAGGATTTCGTGGTGATCGAGCTTAAGGGTCTGGCGCAGATAATCCGCTGGATCGCCGAAGGCATCGGTAAACTAAAGGAGGGCGCCGTAGGAGTCTACGATGCGTTGTCCAAGCCATTCGGGATCGCCCTGAAGTTGATCGAGGCGTTCCTAGGGGCCATCGCGAAGGTCGCGGGAGCTTGGGATTGGCTCTGGTCTAAGCTCACCGGTCAGCAGCCCACCCAGGGTCCACAGGCGCCCCAGGAGATGTTCCAGCTTGAGATGCCTGAGCTCCCGGAGGCCATCGAGGAGACGGGGAAGGCCCAAGAGGAGGCGACGCAACCCATATTCGACTACAGGGCGAGTATGGAGCAGCTGTGGCAGACGATGGATCGGACGAAGAGCGTTCACGACGAGGTCAACGAGAAGTTGGGTAAACAAGCGGAGACCATGACCGACCTAAGCGAGACGGCGAAGGGTTACGAGGAAACCACCAACCTGACCGTTGAGGACCTGAAAGGGATGAATCAGGAATATGCGACGATGGTGGCGCAGAAAGACGCCGTAGTAGAGGCTCAGCAGAAGTTTCTCGAAGGTTTCCAACAGATCAGACAGAATGTAACGGCGGCCGCGGAGGCTGCTCAGCGCTTATTGTCGAGTATAACTTCTCTGCCGGCGGAGAAAACCGTGACGATCTACATTAGACAGGTCTACCTGACCGAGGGAGAAAAAGCGTCTACAACGACAACAACATCGTCCTCGGATAAGCTCAAGTTTCCGAATCCATATCCGAGCAGACAGTTCGGCGGCTGGATCCCTGAAACCGGCCTATACCTCCTGCATAGGGGCGAATACGTCACCCCGGCTCATGAGGCTCCCGGCTTAGCCGCCGCGAATATGCAGGTCCACAATACGTTTTATGTTAATGCCTCCAGCCGCTTTGAGGTGGATCAGTTCCTTGAAAGATTTGAGGAGAGAATGGTGGAATCTTGGAGGAGAGCCAGGCAGCTCGCCTGAGCCCACCCTAAGGCTGCCGCCTGCGTGTTTCCGGCCTAAATGTCAATACTGTCCTTACCGCGAATATTGCGCTAACAGCGAGATCCCCGTCGGCGTAACATTCCTATGGCGCCTCGGCCCTAAGGGCGAGGAGGAATACTAATTTGCTCGCCGTCAAAATCGGCGACCAGTTCCTAGACGCGGAGAAGATTCAACTCCGCCTAGAGCGGACGAGGCCGGGGAGCTTCCGCTTCGTCCTCCCAAAAAATTATTCCGTAAGCCTGGAGGACCAGGTAAAGATCTACCGGGACGGCAGCCATGTCTTCACGGGGATCGTGGAGCGCATCACGAAACGCCACAACGCGGAGATAGGCGTAGAGGTGGAGGTCTCAGGCCGAGACCTATCCGCGAAGCTGGCCCGCCGCGTGATCTACGACGAGATTTTGGAGGGGGAGCCCCGCGATTTAATCCGCGCCATGTGTATGCCCCATCTAAAGCTTCACGACCGCTATGGCGTCCACAGCTTCGACAATGACCTCTACGAGAATTGGCGGTATGGATGGTATGCCCAATACGACGATTCTGGGCATTACATCGCCCTATGGGACTTTTACCTGGACCAGTATTATCGGTTTTACGAGCATTACGATGGCGATCCAACCCTTCAATTTTTAAATTACAGCAAGAAGATCGCCCCGGTAAGCGGCGACGTTTACATCAGCCTGATCACATGGGCTAAGGAAGGGGCGACGACCTGGAACGATATATGGCATTACCGCAAATGGGGAATCCTAGCCCGCTACATAGACGATAATAACTGGCTGGCAGGCGTCCTATATCACTACTGGGCTTGGCTTCCCTACCCGCCTGAACAGCCGGTAACTCATTATTTTTGGGAGGATAATCGCATTCAAATTTTACAATGTGTCAACGGAACCGTTACCGCACTAGGAGATCTGATCGTCTGGCAGGGCTGGAACAGCGATCCAGGATTGGCCCCGTGGAAGCGCTGGTGGAACCAATGCTGGGTCCACATGACCATGGCCATTAGAGGCAACACGGCGACCCTCTGGGTTAAAAACCTGCGGAGGATAGCGGAGGGATATAATGGCAGCCACGAGGTCTCCGCCACAATCGATAGCAGCCTAACCCAAGGCCGCATAGGCTTATACCTATACAAAAGTCAGCAATATAACGTCGAGAACGAGAAATACTACCTGTTCCGTTATCTTCAAGCCTCGAAAAATCCCATCGCGGATTTGGATGCCAGCCTCTGGGCGGCTGAGGCAGGTCTGGCGGGGGCGTTGACGCGTCGCCTCCTATGGGAGAGCAAGACCAGCCAGGAGGCAGGTCAATGGTTCAAGCTTGACCTCGGCCAACTTAAATGGGTCAGCCGCGTCAAGATCGCGCAGGACCTAGAAAACTACGCTCGGAATTGGAAGGTGGAGGTAAGCGCCGACGACTCCAACTGGACCCAGGTCGCCTCTAGGAGCGATGACTACTCGCCTATAATCGATGTAACGTTCTCCAGCCAATACATTCGTTACATAAAAATTACGATAACCGCCGCGGACAGTCATAAATGGGCGATAGCCGAGGCCTGGGCCTACTTCAGCGATGGGGACTGGCTGATAAACTGCCTGGATGCGAATATGGACCTATATGGGGAGCCTGTGGCCTTCCGCGTCGACTCAGGGACCGCCCTAGAGACTTTATATCGGATCGTGGATACTTGCGGCTGGTGCCTCTGGACGGACAAGGACGGCAACGCCTACTTCAAGGCTAGGCGTGGATCGGATAAATCCGGTGCCATTAGATTCGGCGGCGACGGCGTAAAGATAGTCGCGGCGCGCAGGGATGTGGACTTGTCCAAGGCCAGCAGCCGCCTACACTATGAGGGCCATGGCTCCACTCCACCGGATGAGCGGCGACTATTCATCGATGTGAGCGACTCCAGCTCGGAGCAGGCTTATGGCGTATTGGCCAGGCGGAAAAGCGGCAAGGACCTAATCCGCCCCATGGCCTTAGGCCGCAGAGCCCAAACCGTCCTAAACCGGGAAAAACCGCTTAGGGAGGAGTGGGCGCTGGATTGACCATCGCAATTGAAATTTTAGGGAAGGATTTGCCGTCGGGTCTGGTGCCTGACGACGACGTCTACGTGGAGGCTCCTGAGCTCCGCTTGGACCGGGCCGCGGGGATACAGGCGATCCAATTCGACTACGACGCGGAGGGGGAGAGGGTTCAATTGGAATTCGGTTTGCCTAGGGAGGGCGGCGCCGACCCCCTAGCGGAGATGTGGCGCGAATTGAAAATCCTAGAGCTGCTGGCCTTGGGATACGAGGCGAGGCTCGATGAATATTAAAGTTTTAGTCAATGATAATGAGATGCTTTTCGCCCGGGCTAGGCTTAGGCAGCGGCTCGGCTGGCCCGACGAGGCGGAAGTCGAGTTTCCAACCGATCCCGGATTGGACTTCGACGACGAGCTGGTCATAAAGAAGGGCGACTCCATCCTCTTTAGGGGCCTAGTCGAGGCGGAGAGCATAGCCAAGTCCGGGGAGGAAGGCGTAACCCCTACCTACAGGGCCAGAGACTACCTATGCAAGTTGGATAGGCTCCTAGCCGGATCCACGATCTACCCTGACGCCGAACCCGCAGACGTGATTCGCAGCCTAAACCGGCCCACGGTAGGGCTGACGCAGTGGTTCGACCAGTTCAGTTCAAATACGCTGAGCAGTTATACCTATAATAGGGGTTCTTGGTCAATAGGATACGGGTATCTTAGGGGCGCCGACAACCAGGCGGCGAAATTCTGTAATCTGGTAACCGGATCTGGCTCATGGACCGATCACCTAGCTAGGGTTACGGCGACGCCCTACTCGCGATGGGATGGAAGCCTAGCAGATTACGATAACAGCTCTGTAGGGATTATCGCGCGGTGGCAAGATGCGAACAACTACCTCATCTTCTATTTGAGCTGGAAGGATAATAAAAAACAAGCGATACTCAGCAGGGTTTCAGGCGGCAGCGAAACCGTCATCACATCGAAGGAGTACGCCTGGGAATACGGTAAGACCTATCTTTTCAGGCTTAGGATCTCCGGGTCCACCGGATGGTTTTACATAAACGAGGAGCCGATCTTCGAGAATCAGGCTTTAGGGTCCATCCCGAGCTCGGGCCGGGTAGGGGGCTCCACAGGCGCCTGCATAACCTACTTCGACGATTTAATCCTCGGCCTAAACGGTTATTCCGCCTCGGCGAGCGTAAACTCCGGCGACGCCTGGAAGGCTTTGGACGGCAGCCTGGAAACGAAATGGTCGGCGAGCAGCCAAGCCGCCGGAACCTATATTCAAGTAGACCTAGGATCCACGCAGACGATTTGCCGCGTAACCCTCTACCAAGGCGATAATTATGCAAGAAACTGGAAGATCGAGGTGAGCACTAACGGATCGAATTGGACCCAAGTCGCCAGTAGGAGCGGCGACCATAGGAAAACCCTCGACGAGATCTTCTCACCCATCAGCGCCCGCTATGTAAAGGTAACAATCACCTCTGCCTACTCTGGGGCCTGGGACGTAAAGGAGTTCTGCGTGGCCAAGTCGGATGGAGATCAAGTCCTCCAGATCGGCCAGGTAGATAATTATGGCAGCTGCATGCCGTTCCGCTTTGAGAACGAGACGCTTATGGAGGCGATGCAGCGGGTGGCCGAAGTGGTCGAATGGGACCTATGGGCGGGGACCGACGGTAAATTATACTTCCAGGCGGATAGGGGCTCCGACCTCTCCGACACAGTAGTTTTCAAGGTGGGGGAAAACGTGGCCGAACTCGAGGAGGAGTATGACAGCAGCGAATGGTATACCCGGATTAGGGTTCAAGGCCACGGCGAGTGGCGTGAGAAGCTCATGGTCGTCGTCGAGGACAGCCAGCAGGTGGGACAGGGAATCGTCCGCGAAGGCATCTTCTCCGAGCGTGATTTAATCGGGTTGGAGAGCCTCCAGGCCCGGGCCAACGTCCTGCTCAGCCAACACAAAAATCCGAGGCGTAGCGTCAAGGTTAGCTTAATTGATAATTATGGTAATTGGGGTTTGGGCGACGTGATAAACGTTAAGGATTCCGCCCTAGGGCTGGATGCGGATCTGGAGGTTAGGGCGGTGGATAGGGGCTGGAGCCCTGATGGCGGAGAGGAGGTGGAGGCCGAGCTGGGCTCCCCTAAGGTAAGCCTCCTCGACGTCTTGAGGCAGCTCAAAGGC
>Ga0080004_1086628_pt1 | contig 24496 bp, 26 predicted proteins | sample WasSprMetagenome_FD_69207 | JGI IMG/M metagenome (GOLD analysis project Ga0080004, IMG submission 69207) | Sulfidic aquatic microbial communities from Washburn Spring, Yellowstone National Park, USA - WS (SPADES assembly) (version 2) | ecosystem: Environmental > Aquatic > Thermal springs > Hot...
GGGATGCCTTGCTTACCGCGGCTTTCGGTGTCCTGGCAGCTCAGGCGGAAGTTGGGAGCAGCCCAGAAGCCACCCTGGCTGCTGTCCGTGAGCTAGCTCAAGCTGCAGGTAGCCAGGGACTAGTCGGGGGTCAGGTAGTGGATCTTCTCTCCGAAGGCCAGCCACCAGAAGCTCAGCTTGTGGAATATATTCACCGCCATAAGACGGGTAGCCTTATCCGGGCTTGCGTCCGCATCGGCGGCCTCCTAGGGGGAGCGACCACGGAGCAGCTGGATAAGTTAACCCGTTACGGTGAAGATATCGGGCTTGCTTTTCAAATTGTAGATGATTTGCTAGATATAGAAGGGGAATTCTATTATACCGGGAAGGTAGCGGGGAGCGACAGCAAAAAACAAAAGCTCACTTATCCAGCCTGCTTCGGTATAGAAGAATCGAGGCAAAGAGCCCAGGAACTCGCCACCCGGGCGGCCATTATAGCAGCAGAGCTAGGGGAAGCTGCATGGCCCTTAAAGGCCATAGCCCGTTATATAGTGGAGCGTAAGGGTTAGGGGGGACCTTCCGCAGCCGAGGTTTACTTTGCCTGCACTTAGATGGCTTTTAAGGTGTGATGGGGTCTAAAGTAAAGTAAGGGCTTGCAAAAGCAAGCTATAGTAAAGTACATAAAGTCTTATAAGATTTCTTTTCCTCTAACCCTCATGGCGAGCTGTGGCTAGCGATAGTTCTTATTCATTCACCTTGCTGGGGGGTTCTTTTATACCTTATAATACATGCTACCAGGGCTTAGGCCTACCAGTTTAGTGGGTGGCGCAGTATCCTAGTCAGTGCTGCCCTTCCTGAAGACGGGCCTAAAAATCCGTCAAGGGCACAGCGATGAAGTTCCTGGTGCTGGCTGCCGACGCCCAGTCGGGGGCTGGTGCTGGGAGTTAAGGAAGGGGGGCGATCTACAAAGGCATGTAGGCGTTGACCCTCCTTCCGCGGAGACCCAAGTGCGTGGGAAAGTCCTGGCAAGCAGGGATGAGTACTATGGCTTGGGGTATAAACCTGCAGTCGGTACAAAGGGTGCTGGCTGCAGCGTAGCCTGCCTTGAGTGGTTGTGGTGGAAACTGGCCTCACCTTTTGGGGGCTCATGCCGAGGTTGAAACCACAACTGCAAAAGAGGCTAGGAAAGGGTTGGTGCTGTGGAGGAAAACTCCTAGGCTGTTTACCGCTCTGTTGGTAAGGCCTGCCAGGGATTAAAGTGTGTGCTAAGTGGTGATCCAGCTCTGTATACGGCGACGTTACAGGGCAACCTTTAAAGGGGAACCGCCGCTGCGGCGACGGGCGGTAGGTTGCCGGGAAAACCTGCTGGACCTAAGCCACAACGTTTACCTGGCAGGTTGCCACCCACTATGGCGGTAAGCAGGAACAGCTTTTTTAGTTGAAGGAGAGTTCTGGTATTTGGGTAGTAATAAAAACCGAAAGCGGAAACCCTGGCGGAATGCACTAACGACTGGTATCACTACTTTTTTTTTGGCCTTAAGCTTAGGTTACTTGTCCCAAACCTTCCTTGGGCGGTTGACTTCCTTTCTGGTTTCTTTCGTTTTGCTGGTAGTAATCATACTTATAGGTATAGCCTTTGATATTTTAGGCATAGCCGTAGCAGCAGCAGTAGAACCACCTTTACATGCGCGCGCGGCAAGGAAGGTTGCGGGGGCCAAAGAAGCTGTCTGGCTCTTGCGTAACGCGGACCGGGTAGCAAGCTTCGCCAACGATGTAGTAGGTGATGTGTGCGCCACCCTTAGCGGGGCTATAGGAGCGAGTATCCTTTTCCGTCTGGTGGGAGGCTCAGCTCAAGATATATGGATAAGCACGGCCATGACGGCAACTATTTCAGGGCTTACCGTGGGAGGTAAAGCGCTGGGCAAGAGCTTTGCCTTGCAGGAGGCCAACGAAATAGTTTTCTGGGTTGGCCGTATTTTGTATTTCTTGGAGAGGTTAACGGGAAGGTCCTTTATACCATCGAACAATTCTAAAAGGAAAGGTAAGGATTCATGAGGATCCTAGATAAAATTAACTCGCCGGAAGATTTAAGAAGTTTAAACCTCAAACAGTTAGAAATATTAGCCCGGGAAATACGGGAAGAATTGATATCCGTGGTAGCCAGGACGGGCGGCCACCTGGCCCCTAATTTAGGAGTGGTAGAATTAACCTTAGCCTTACACACCGTATTTAATTCTCCCCGGGATAAAATAATCTGGGATGTAGGACACCAATGCTATGTTCACAAGATCCTTACGGGAAGAAAGGAGAGGTTTGCTACTTTACGTCAGTTCGGGGGCTTGAGCGGTTTTCCTAAAAGGGAAGAAAGCCCCCATGACGTTTTTAATACCGGGCATAGCAGTACTTCCATATCTGCTGCCCTGGGTATGGCCCTCGCTAGGGATTTGAGGGGAGAAGACTTTGAAGTCGTAGCGGTCATCGGCGACGGGGCTTTGACCGGAGGTATGGCCTTTGAAGCTTTAAACCATGCCGGTCACCTAAGGACGCATCTGATCGTGGTATTAAACGACAACGAGATGTCCATATCGGGGCCTGTAGGAGGGCTCGCAGCCTATCTTTCTAGGTTACGGACAGATCCTCGTTACTTCCGGAGCAAAGAAGAACTAGAGCTTATTTTAAGGCGCCTTCCCCGGGTGGGGCCGCATTTTTTGAAATTGATAGAGCGTTTAAAGGATAGCCTTAAATACCTAGTTATTCCAGGTATGCTTTTTGAGGAGCTAGGGTTCACCTACTTAGGCCCTATAGATGGCCATAACTTCCTCCAGTTAAAAGAAATATTTAAGCAGGCACGCCGGACCCCGGGGCCGGTGCTGGTACATGTGATAACTAAAAAAGGCAAAGGATACCCGCCAGCCGAAAGCCGGCCGGAAGTGTTCCACGGAGTAGGGCCTTTTGACCCCCATACGGGGAAGGTATTACCTTCTGCTGGTCCCCCTACCTTTACTTCCGTGTTCGGTGCCGAGCTTGTCCGTCAAGCAGAACAAGATGAACGGATAGTGGCTATTACGGCGGCCATGCCGAACGGGACAGGCCTTACGCACTTCGCCCAGCGTTTCCCCAAGCGCTTCTTTGATGTGGGTATCGCAGAGCAGCATGCTGTTACTTTGGCGGCTGGCCTGGCCACCATGGGTTTCCGCCCTGTAGTGGCCATTTACTCAACGTTTCTTCAGCGGGCTATAGATCAAGTTATTCATGACGTAGCCTTGATGCATCTCCCCGTTACTTTTATTCTGGACCGCTCGGGATTGGTGGGGGAAGACGGGGAGACGCACCAGGGTATATTCGACATAGCCCTTTTACGGTGTATCCCAGGCATGGTCCTCATGGCCCCTAAAGATGAGCAAGAACTTAAATGTATGCTGGTAACAGCCCTACAAATTGAAGGCCCGGCGGCCCTGCGTTACCCCCGTGGGCCGGGGGTAGGAGTACCTTTGGAGGATCCCGCCCGGCCCTTACCAGTTGGTAAGGGAGAGATCTTGCGGGAGGGGCAACAGGCGGCTATTCTGGCCATCGGCCCTCTGGTATATGCAGCTTTAAGGGCGGCAGAAATCTTGGCTCTGCGCGGGATCGACGTAGCTGTTATAAACGCTCGTTTCATTAAACCCTTAGATAAAGAGATGATCGTAGAGTGGGCTAAAAAGACCGGGTGTATTGTTACACTAGAAGAACACGTGGTAGCAGGGGGATTTGGGAGTGCAGTCCTGGAGGCCTTGGCAGAGGGTGGTTGTACGGGCGTAAAGGTTAAAAACTTAGGTATAAGGGATATTTTTGTAGAGCACGGGAAACCTGAGATCTTGAGAGAAAAATTAGGCCTTACAGCCCCGGCTGTGGCCCAAGAGGTGGAGAGCTTGCTCAAGGCTATATAGCCGGAGGGAAATATGGGTATTGCTAAGAATAAGAAGAGGTTAGATTTAATTCTTGTGGAGAGAGGGCTTTTCCCCAGCCGGGAAAAGGCGCGGGCAGCCATCATGGCCGGTGAGGTCCTGGTGGAGGGGAAGAGGGTGACCAAGCCGGGGACCATGGTACCTGTTAACGCTCAATTGGAAGTAGCAGGCTCTCCTTGCCCTTATGTAAGCCGGGGAGGGCTAAAATTGCAACATGCCTTGGAAGTTTTTCCGGTAGACCCTAGGGGCAAAGTGGCTTTAGATGCGGGTGCCTCGACCGGGGGGTTCACCGATTGCCTTTTGAAACACGGAGCTGTAAGGGTTCATGCTGTAGACGTGGGGTATGGTCAATTAGACTGGAGTTTAAGGCAAGATCCCCGGGTAGTGGTGCATGAACGTGTAAACGTAAGATATTTAACACCGGATATTTTAGGCGAATTAGTAGACTTGGCTACCTTAGATCTCTCTTTTATATCCCTTAATAAAGTATGGGGCGCGGTAGCCCGCTGTTTAAAACCTCAGGGACAAGTACTAGCCTTAGTCAAACCTCAATTCGAGGCCGGGCCCGAAAAGGTAGGTAAGCGGGGAGTAGTGCGCGATCCAGAAGTTCACCGGCAGGTACTACAGGAGGTAGCGCAGGGCGCCCGCGCGCAAGGTTTCGGCGTCCACGGCCTTACTTTTTCTCCCCTTTTAGGTCCGGAAGGGAACCGGGAGTTTTTCCTTTGGGTTATATTAGGTGCCCCGGGCTTGGGGGATGAAGAACTTAAAACTCTAATTCCCCTAGTTGTAGACGAGGCCCATGCCCGGGTGCATTAGAAATCTTATGGTATAATTGGACTTAAAGATTAACTTGGGTTTTATTTCCGGGAAATGAGGGACAGGGGTTGGAAAAAATAGGTTTTATCGCCAACCTGGATAAATCAGGAGTAGGTGAGGTGGCCCTGAGGCTGGCCAGGTGGTTGGAACAAAGGGGAGTAAAGCCTCTAATTCTAAAGAGCAATTCCGTAAAACTTGGTTGCCCCTGGTGGGGGGCTGAACCCGAAGCCTTGGCCAAAGCTGATTGCGTGTTATCTTTGGGAGGTGACGGGACACTTCTCCGAGCTGCGCGCATCCTGGCTCCTTGGGGTACCCCCATTTTAGGAGTAAATTTAGGCCATTTGGGTTTCCTTACCGAAATTGAAGTAAAGGAACTTTTTCCAGCCATAGAACAGCTCCTTTTAGGCCACTTTCACATAGAAGAACGCATGATGCTAGTAAGTTTTTTAGTGCGACAGGGATCTCAAAAGGAATTTTGGGCTTTAAACGATGTAGTCATTACCAAGGGAGCCTTCTCCCGCATGTTAAAGCTTAAGGTTTACATAGGCCCCCATTATCTTGATACCTACCGGGCAGATGGGCTTATTATCTCTTCCCCAACCGGCTCTACAGCGTACTCCCTATCTGCCGGAGGACCTTTAGTTTCACCTCAACTACAGGTAATGATTCTAACTCCCATATGTCCTCACACCCTTTATGCCCGGCCTCTGGTGGTGCCTGCAGAACAAGAAATACGTGTAACAGTTTATACTGCCGGCGCCGAAGTGATGCTTACCGTGGATGGCCAGCAGGGGATAAACTTAATGCACGAAGATGAAGTAGTAACCACCCGGGCTCCTTTCTCAGCCCGGCTTATAAGGCTTAGGGAGCGGTCCTTTTATAGTCTTCTCCGGGAGAAATTTAGGGAAGGGGAATAAAAAAATGGATAAGGCTGCCCGTCAGCGGCTTATCCTAGGTATTATTACCGAAAAGCCTGTGGCCACGCAGTGGCAGTTGACTCAGGAACTTAAAAAAAGAGGGTTAAAGGTTACCCAGGCTACTGTTTCACGGGACATTAAAGAACTGGGCCTTATAAAAATCCCTTTTGGAGAGAACAGGTACCGTTATGCCCTTCCCCCCGGAGATAGGCGTTCTAATCCATATCTCCGCTTAGAAAGGCTCTTCCAAGATTCCGTCCTTAAAATAGACCACAGCGAGAACCTAGTAGTGGTCAAGACCCTTCCGGGTACTGCCCATGCGGTAGCCTCATGCATAGACCAGGTAGAATGGCCGGAAATTATAGGGACTGTGGCTGGTGATGATACTATTTTGGTCATTGTAAAACCTAAAGAAGCCGTACCACGCATCTTAGAACGTTTACATGCTCTCCTGCATAACAGGGGGTAAAGGATATGCTGGCCGAACTTCAAATAGAGAATTTTGCTTTAATTGAAAAGCTGGATTTACAATTGGGACCTGGGCTGAATGTAGTTACAGGAGAAACAGGGGCAGGTAAGTCGATAATCATAGATGCTATAGGGTTGCTGGTAGGAGCTAGGGCCTCAGGAGAATACTTGCGTGAGGGAGCCGAGCGGGGGTATGTAAGCGGGCTTTTTTATTGCCGGAATCTAAAAGGCGTGGAAGAAATTTTAAAAGAACTTGGCGTTGAACCGGAGGAAGATGGGAGCTTACTTTTGACGAGGGAACTGAGCAGGAGCGGGCGCCATTCTTGCCGGATCAACGGGCGGCCGGTCACCTTGTCCATGTATCAGAAAGTCGGGCAGCATCTGGTGGATATTCATGGCCAGCACGCTTACCAGTCCCTTTTACGGCCTGCCTACCAGCTTAAGCTTTTGGATAGTTTTGCAGGCTTAATTGATTTGCGCAAGGAAATAGAGGGGCTTTATAACCGATGGCGGCTAATAAAGCGCGAACTGGAGGAGTTATACGGAGATCCTGGCGAGAGGGAAAGGCAGAAGGACTTGCTGCGGTTCCAGATAGAGGAGATAGACCGAGCAGCTCCTAAGCCGGGGGAAGAAGAAGAACTTAAGCAAGAGCTTAAAATTTTAACTTCCGCTGAAGAACTGGCCAAGGGGGCAGAGGTAGCTTATACCTGCCTTTTTGGAGGAGGAAAAGAAGCTTCGGCGTATGATCTTGTGGCCCAGGCAGTAGAAGTTCTTAACTCTATGGTTAATTTAGATCCCGGGTTAAAAAAATGGATAAATATGTTAGAAGAGGCCAGCATACAAGTGGAAGAGGTAGCTAAGGCCCTCCGTTCTTACAGGGAAGCTCTGGAATTCAACCCCAAAAGGCTAGAGGAAATAGAAGATAGACTAGAAACCTTGCGCCGGCTACACAGGAAATACGGCCGTACTTTAGAAGAGATCTTGCGTTTTCGCCAGGAAGCCGCTGCGACGCTCTCCAGTTTAGAACAAAGCGAAGAACTGGCTTCCCGCTTAGAGAAAGAGAGCGAAGACCTGCTTGCCTCGTATGAAGAAAAAGCCGTGCGGCTCCACCGTTTACGTATGGAAGCTTCCCGAAAATTGGAAGAAAAGATCCGAAATGTCCTAAGGGAGCTGGCCATGCCAACAGCCAAGGTGACTATTTCCTTAAGCTACCGGGATGAACCAGGACCTACAGGCAAGGATGAAGTAGAATTTTATTTCCAACCCAATCCTGGAGAAGGAACCTACCCCCTAGCCCAGATAGCTTCAGGAGGAGAGATGGCCAGGGTGATGCTGGCTTTAAAGAGCATTTTAGCCGGAGTCGATGAGATTCCCACCTTGATTTTCGATGAAATCGATGCTGGCGTGGGCGGGCAGGCTGCCCGGAGCGTAGCCCTTCACCTCGCCCATATTGGCAAGAAGCATCAGGTGCTCTGTGTTACCCATTCTGCCCAGCTAGCAAGCCTGGCCGACCGCCATTTTAACGTTAATAAAGTGGTCCAGGGTAACCGCACCTATACTTTAGTAAAAGAGCTAAAGGAAGAAGAGAGAATGTTTGAACTTGCCCGCTTGTTGTCGGGAGAAGCTAGCCCGACAGCTTTAAAACATGCGGCGGAGCTTTTAGACCAAGCTAAAGCAATTAAACGAAATTAAAACAAATTACCCCGTTATTTCACCCTCTGGTAAGCTAAGCCTCGCTAATAGCCCGTTTTTTACAGCATAAAAGCGGGCGAGCGGGGCATTTTATTTTTAGACCACTAAAAAATAAAAAAGCGAGGTGAGGACTTGAAAAAACTAAAGCGCCAAATTTTGGGTATAATACTAGCCTTTACTCTATTCTTAGGTTATTTTTCCCCGCCGGTACGCGGATTTTTCGCTTTACCGGAAGAACAAGAGGTTATATTAGGAGAAAATATAGACCTTGATTGGGAATTGCCTTCTTTTCTAGAGAAAAGTTTAAGCTGGTTCCTGTATGATGGCCAAGATGGTGACCGGATCCTTTGTGCAAACGGGGAAATTAAGCCTTGGACTCCTGGAGATTTACACCTGGAATTAAAGCTATTTGGTCTTATTCCTTTGAAAAACATCAAAGTTCAAGTAATAAAGCCAGTTTCTGTAACACCTGGAGGCCATTCCATCGGAATCCTTCTGCATACTCAAGGTGTAATGATAGTAGGGGAAGCCGGGGTGGAGACAGCTCCTGGTAAATTTGAATATCCAGCACGGTTAGCCGGATTAATGGTAGGCGATACTATCTTGGCCGTGGATGGCCAGGAGGTTACTAGCGAAGAGGCTTTAGCTCAACTGATTGACGCTGCTGGCAGAGCTGGACGAGAGGCAGAGCTATTAGTACGCCGGGGACAGGATACCCTTAAAATAAAAATAAAACCTGAATACTGTCATAAGACAAAACGCTATCGCCTTGGTCTTTACGTCCGGGATAGTGCGGCAGGTGTAGGTACTTTAACTTTTTATGATCCGGCGCGCGGTATCTATGGGGCCCTTGGCCACAAGGTAATTCCGGAAGGAGGGCAAAAGGATATAAATATAACCGGGGGACGTATAGTAGCTGCCTTGATAAAAGGCATTCAGCAAGGCCGTCGGGGATATCCGGGAGAAAAGGTAGGAGTTTTCCTTGACAAAGGAAAATTTAGTGGTATAATCGAAAAAAATACCGAATTCGGGATTTTTGGTATATTACAAGGAAGGCCTGCCCCTGGACCTTACCCTGAACCGGTTCCCGTAGCTCTTGTTTCCCAAGTTCATCCTGGAGAAGCCGAAATATTAACCGTGGTTTCGGGGGAACAAGTAGAGAAGTTTCAGGCCTATATTGAGAAAGTGTTACCACAGCAAAGCCCCAATGGTAAAGGTTTAATTATACGCATTACAGATCCCCGGTTGCTGGCCTTAACAGGTGGGATCATCCAGGGAATGAGCGGAAGCCCTATTATCCAAAATGGACGGTTGGTAGGAGCTATAACCCATGTTTTTGTAAATGATCCAGCCAGGGGTTACGGAGTACTAGCCGAATGGATGGTTAAAGAAGCCGGACTTTGGGAAGAGACCTCTACTCGTCGGGCTACCAGGGTATTCTTAGTGCTTCCTGGTAGCCTGACTCATGTTTTTATGCGTTTTTTGGCGGAGAAGCAAAAGTTTTTGGTTTTGGTGCGATTGGAAGGATTATCCCCCTCTCGCGTCGAAATCTATTGCCCGGTTAAGAGGAAAATGTTAGAAGGCGGGGTGCAATTGATGGGCCAGCCTATAAAAGTTTTAATTGCGGATGATAACCGGGAATTTTGCGAGGTATTGGAGGAATTTTTTAATGAACAGCCGGATTTGGTTTTAACAGGCATAGCCCATAACGGGCATGAAACATTGCAGCTTATCCGGGAGCAGGAGCCGGATATCGTCGTGCTGGATATTATCATGCCCCATCTTGATGGCCTTGGAGTCCTTGAACGTCTGGCTGAATGGGAGAGCCGTCCCAAAATCGTTGTTCTTACTACTTTGGGGCAAGAAGCTGTAACTATAAGGAGTTTGGAGTTGGGGGCAGACTATTACATATTAAAACCCTTTGACTTAGAAGTTTTGGGTAATCGCCTGCGCCAGTTGGCTAACGGTCAATCTTTTTCTCCTTCTTCTCCGGTGGTACGCAACCGGAATATGGATGTGGAAGTTACTAAGATCCTCCACCAGATGGGCATTCCAGCCCATATAAAGGGGTACCAGTACCTGCGAGAGGCCATCCTCCTTGTAATAGAAGACATGAATCTTTTAGGTGCCGTAACCAAAGAACTTTATCCTATGATCGCCCGGAAATATATGACCACACCTAGCCGGGTGGAGAGGGCTATCCGGCATGCCATTGAGCTTGCCTGGGACCGGGGTAATGTAGAGATGATGACCAAATTTTTCGGGTATACCATCAACATGGAAAGGGGTAAACCTACTAATTCAGAATTTATCGCTATGGTAGCCGATAAACTCCGTATCGGAGCAAAGATAAACTAAAAAAGCAGAAAGGAGTAAAGAACCCGTTGAAACTAGAAGAAAAATGCCTTAAATCTGAGCTAATTTATAGAGGTAAAATTTTAAACTTACGCCGCGATGTTGTAGAGCTACCTGATGGCCGACAAGCTAGCCGGGAGGTGGTAGAGCATTCTGGTGCTATTGGGGTAGTTGCCTTAACGAAGGATAAGCATGTTTACCTTGTAAGGCAGTACCGCTATCCCATAGGTAAAGTTACTTTGGAAATCCCTGCGGGGAAACTCGAAGAAGGAGAAGACCCTTTAGATTGCGCCATGCGGGAACTCAAGGAAGAAGCGGGGATAGAAGCAGGACATTGGGAACCCCTTCTTACATTTTATACTACCCCTGGATTTTCTAATGAAATTATGCACCTATTTTTAGCTACAGAGTTATCCAAGAAAGAAGCCAGCCCTGATCAGGATGAATTTTTGCAGGTAGTATCCCTTCCCCTGGAGGAGGCTTTAGAAAAGGTCCGCAAAGGAGAGATCGTGGATGCCAAAACCATTTTAAGTTTACTCCTGGTAAGGTATAAATTTACCGGCCGGGCATATCCATTATAGGGGGGAAGAGCATAATTTCGAGGAGGATTTATTGTTATGATGGAGGAGGCTCTGGTCAAGCACCTGGAAGAAAACTTCGGTATGTATATACTAATAGGCCTGAGCCTCCTAATAGGAGTTATAGCAGGGGCGGGTACAGTATTAGTTCTAGACCAGGGGCAAGAACTTAAACTTATAGCATACGTAGATGAGCTTCTCACCCAAATCGCCAGGGCTATCCCTGCCCCCGGTTCTCTTCTTTACCAGGCCACCTGGCAGGGGATAAGAGAGGTAGGTTTTCTTTATCTTCTGGGTTTAACGGTTATAGGTGCGCCCTTCGTGCTTGCGGCCATCTTTAGCCAGGGCTTTATATTAGGCTTTACAGTAGCCTTTTTAGTACAGAAAAAAACCCTGGCCGGTATAGTCCTTGCGTTAGTCTCTGTGTTACCCCCTAATCTTTTACGATTGCCTGCTATATTTTGGGCGGGTATATTATCTTTATCTTTTTCCTTAAGTCTATGGCGAGGGCGTACTTCGGGTAGTTTTGCGCGGGAATTAATCGTATATTCTTTATCCATGGCCGTTCTAGGTATAGTGGTCATCCTTAGTGGGCTTGTGCAGGGATATTTGATACCTCCGGTTATAAAACTTGTTTTAAACATATAAGGGGGAAGGGAAATGTTAGTAGTAACTATCACCAACTGGCGGCGAAAGCTCGTATGGGTTTTAGCGGGTTTATTAGTTATTGCTGTAATTTTTCTAGGCGGTCTTTTTTCACGACAGACTAACCAGAAGAACCTCACGCCTGTAAGCCCCCAAAGAGAAGTATTTTCTAACCAGATCCAAGAAACGCCTGGCTTTTTGGAAGGTTTACTAGTTAAATTAAAAGAATATTATAAAGGCCAGCAGCCTCACCGGACTCCTTAAAATTTTCCAAGTGGGTTATTTTTTTATTTAACATATGGAGGAGTTTACCAAGAAATGTGGAAATAAATTGGAAAATAATAATTAGGGGGAACGGTGAGGGTGTGTGCGGGAACTCTTAGATGAGTTCTTATATTACCTGGCTATAGAGCGGGGGTTGGCCGAAAATACATTGGCTTCTTACCACAGCGACTTAGAGCAATTCTTTGATTACCTATCCAAGGCAGGAGTAAATTCCCTCAAAGATTCCAATCGCGGGCTCATTGTTGCTTATTTAATGCATTTAAAAAAACAAGGGCGTTCCCCGGCTACTGTTAGCCAGCACCTGGCCGCTATTCGTTCTTTTTATCAGTTTTTGTTAAGGGAAGGCATCTTAGGTTCTGACCCCACCGCAACCCTGGAAACCCCGCGCCAGGTTAAAAGGTTACCCAAGGTACTGACTGTACAGGAAGTGGAGCTTCTTCTCAGGCAACCCCAGCCTAAAACTCCCTCCGGTCTCCGGGATAAGGCCATGTTGGAGCTCCTTTACGCTAGCGGCCTCCGGGTGTCGGAGCTGGTCGCCTTGAATATAGACCAGGTAAATTTAAAAGAAGAGTACGTCCGTTGCTTTGGTAAAGGAGCGCGGGAAAGGGTTATCCCCATAGGGTCCATCGCCTGTTTTCATTTAGAAAATTACCTCCAGCACGGCCGGGGGAAGCTTCTTAAAGATAAGCGCGAGAAAGCTTTATTTTTAAACCATCAGGGGAAAAGGCTATCTCGTCAGGGCTGCTGGAAAATTATTAAAGCCTATGCCAAGGCAGCAGGGTTGTCTAATATTACTCCCCATACTTTACGCCATTCCTTTGCTACCCACCTTTTGGAAAACGGTGCCGACCTGCGCTCGGTTCAAGAGCTGTTGGGCCATGCTGATATAAGTACTACCCAGATATATACCCACTTAACCCAGAAAAAAATTAGGGAAGTTTACAATCATACCCACCCCCGTTCCTGAATATGTTTTTAGGGGGAATGGGGGGAGTAAAATTGCGAAAGTCGGCAACTTTTGCCCTGGTGCTAGCCTTTTTCTTTAGCCTGGGGGCACTGTTCTCCTGGCAAGCCTTGGGTGAGGTCGAGGCACAGGCCGAGGAGGCCGGGGAGGCGACCCAGGGAGCTCCCGCGTTAAAGCTTAATGTTAAGGGTGCTGTCCTTATGGATCCCCAGACGGGGAGGGTGTTGTGGGAGCAAAACGCCCATTTCAAGGGTTATCCGGCTAGCATGACCAAGCTTATGACTATGGTAGTAGCCATGGATGCCGTAGCTAGCGGGCAGGTCCGCCTGGATGATCCGGTGCGGGTTAGTGAGAGGGCCGAGAGTTTTGGAGGCGCGGAGGTGTTTTTAGCCGAGGGAGAGGTCTTCCCGTTAGAGAAACTCCTTATAGCCATCGCAGTGGCTTCGGCTAACGATGCCAGCGTAGCAGTGGCTGAACACATTGCGGGTACGGAGGAAGCCTTTGTAGAACTTATGAACAGGAAGGCTAAAGAACTGGGCCTCAAAAACACCAACTTTACCAATTGTCACGGCCTCCACGATCCCAATCATTATACAACTCCTTATGATATGGCTTTACTTGCCCGGTATGCTTTAAAATACCCGAAAATATTAGAATGGACCTCTATAAAGCGCTATACTTTCCGGCAGGAACCGTTAACTATCTTAGATACCACCAATAAGATGTTATATTGGTACCCGGGTACCGATGGATTTAAGACAGGATATACAGAAGCAGCCGGCCTTAACTTGGTGTCTACTGTAGAAAGGGAAGGGTTAAGGCTTATCGCAGTAGTTATGGGTGTGGAAACACCACGCGGGCATTTTACAGAATCGATGAAGTTGTATAATTGGGCCTTTAGGCAATGGAAATGGCATAAGATTTACAATCCTGGAGAGACGGTGGCCGAGATAGGGATAGATAAAGGGCGCCTACAAAAGATCCCGGTTGTAGCCTCCGGGAAAGTAGGGGCTGTAGTGCCTAGGACAGGTAAGCAAGAAGGGCGCATTACTACCCGGTTGCAAATCCCTGGCCTTATAAAGGCACCGGTGAAGGAAGGCCAGAAATTAGGTGAGATAGTTGTTTTAGAAGATGGCCAGGAAATAAACCGCATAGACCTTTTGGCTAGCCAGGATGTGCCACGGGCCAGCTTAAAACAAGAGATACAGCGGGTTATGCAAGCGGTATTTATTTTTCACCCTTAATCTACCATATTTTTGCAGGAAAAAGGAGGCCTTATGGCGAAAAATACCTCCCCGTAAATCTGTTCGGGGGGGTTTTCATTTTGCAGGTATTTTTTAGCCAGGAAGGTTCAGCCCTTATAGCTAGGGTTAAGGGTGAAGTGGATCTGAGCACAGCAGATAGATTGCGGCAGGAACTGGAATCCTCTTTGGAACATGCCCGGGCACATATACTTTGCTTGGATTTAGAAGGAGTTTCCTTCATGGACAGCTCCGGCCTGGGGGTCATCCTCGGGCGCTACCGGCGTCTAAGCCAAAAAGGGGGGAAGGTCGCCATTTGCCGGCCTCAGCCCCAGGTGCGCCGCCTTCTAGATCTTGCGGGCTTAAGCAAAATCATGGATATAGTAGGGGAGGAACCGCAGGAATATCTCCGAAAGGGTGGAAGGGAATAGCATATACTCATTAATCCAAAAAGAAGTTAAAAGTCTTGAACTGTTAAGGGGAGAGATGGAAGCGATGCCTAAAGGAAATGGAGAAGTATTAAACACCATGCGCTTGGAGTTTTTGAGTCTTCCGGAAAATGTAGGTCTGGCCAGGGTAGCTGTAGCTGCCCTCGCTGCCCAGGCCGATATAACTTTAAACGAGATGGAGGAGATAAAGGTAGCTGTTTCAGAAGCTGTAGCTAATGCCATCATCCATGGTTATGGGGGAGAACCCTGGGGATGGGTGCGCGTAACCGTTAACCGGCTGCGGGACGGATTAGAGATAATTGTAGAGGATGATGGTAAAGGAATACCGGATATCGCCCAGGCTATGCAGCCAGCTTACTCTACTGACCCGGAAAGGATGGGTTTGGGCTTTGCCTTCATGCAATCTTTTATGGATGAGCTAGAAGTTACCTCAGAAGAGGGCCGGGGTACCCGGGTGGTTATGAGGAAAAAACTGAACCCGTCGGTTACTACCGCCTAAGGGGTAGGGGGCGGGGAAGTTGCGCTTATCCGAGATGAACTTACCCCGGTTTCCTCTGTTATCGGAGGAGGAAACACTCGAGCTTCTTCGCCGCGCCAAGGAAGGAGACCAAGAGGCCAGGGAGCGCTTGATCAACTGCAATTTAAAGCTTGTGTTCAACATAGTCCAGCGTTTTGAAAACCGGGGTTACGAACTGGAAGATCTTTTCCAGATCGGCACCATAGGGTTGATTAAAGCCATCGACAAGTTTGACTTAAGCTACCAAGTTAAATTCTCTACCTACGCGGTACCCATGATCTTAGGAGAGATTAAACGCTTCCTCCGGGATGACAGCTCGGTAAAGGTGAGCCGCTCCCTAAAGGAGACGGCCTTTAAGGTCAACCGCGCCCGGGAAGAGCTGGCTAAAAAACTGGGGCGGGAGCCTGGTATAAATGAAATCGCTCAAGTCTTGGATCTTTCCCGGGAGGAAATTGTGGCTGCCCTGGAAGCAATACAATCTCCGGGCTCCATCCATGAGACCGTCTACCAGGATGATGGAGACCCCATCTACGTCTTAGACCAGCTCCAGGATGAAAACGAACAGGAACCTGCCTGGCTGGATAAGATAGCTCTAAAGGAAGTGCTCCTGAAACTCCCGGAAAAACACCGGAAGGTAATAGTTATGCGCTTTTTCCAGGACAAAACCCAGACTGAGGTGGCAGAAAAATTGGGCCTTTCCCAGGTACAGATCTCACGTATAGAGCGCCAGGCCCTAGCTCGCTTGCGGGAGCTTTTAGGACCGAGGTGAAGGATGCACCCTGCCTGGCGGGGCAGCTTATGAAGCCGCAGGAGTTTGTCGCTGAGAGTAACAGGCGACTTTAGGGCAGCATAGACGGGGCAGACCTTTTATAGGCTTTCAGGAGGCTAACTTAAGTTATATTTTTGATAAAAAGCTTCCTTTTCGGCTGGGGTAAGGCTGCGATCTATGATGGCTGCAATGAGCAGTATAGCAGGTAAATTGACCAGCCAGCGGGTTAGGGCGAACTTTATACCGAGAGCGGACATTTCGAATAAGAACATGGGTATTTTTAATGTGGCCCAGGAGCATAAAAAAACGATTATGTTATAGTATTTTACTCCCTTTTTGGCCATGACCTCAGCAACCGGAAACGCTGCATATAAGGGACCGGCGGCAGCAGCACCAAGAACTATGCTTAATGCAGGACCCAACCAGCCAGCCTTTTCCCCATGTAACGCATAACTGTTTCCCTGGGCACCCAGGTATCCAGTAGACCCAAGAGGATAAAAATGGGAGGAATTATTCCTAACATCTCCTTAAAGTTGACATAAGTGTAAGCGAAGAGAGTTTTTCCCGTATCGTAATTGAGATATAGAACGACTAAATCAAAAAGGAGGATAAGCAAGAAGAAACGGTAAGTCCAGAGGAATTTTTTCATGTTCCCACCACCCAGCCGATGATCAAAGCTACGATGAAGGAGTAAAGATAACTTAAGCCGTTGCGGAGGATAGTCTCTTTCTTCCCAAGGAATCTTATTTCTAGTGGTGCGGTTACCACTCCTACCATCATTAGGGTAGAGACAAACACAGCCATCTGGATAATACCGGCTCCGCGGTCAAGGAGAGATTTCACCAAGGGGAAAGCTATAAACCCTGGTATGAGGGTGACGGACCCTACCAGAGAACTGAGAAGCATCCCTAAAAAGCCAGTCTGCGCTCCCACAAACTTGGCCACAAACTGAGGAGAAACGAAAGTTAAGAGAACCCCTACCAAAGCGAGGATAGCCGCAAAGTCTGGAAGCAGGCCTAGAAAAGCCTTTGAAGCTTTGCGCAGGGCTACGATTGTTTTTTGTTTGTCTTTGGTAAAGGAATAAATCAAGGCGGCGAAAGCTAGGATGTAAGTAAAAGTGGTAAACATAGCTTGTAGAAGTCCCTCCAGAAAAGGATGACACGCCGGTCGTAAACATTCTAGTGCTGACCGGCGTTTTTAAAAAAGATCTAAATACACTCAAAACCTTTTTTATTCCCAGGCTTTACCTCCGGGTCCCCTACAAAAAGCTTTATGATACTTTCAAAACTTTACCGTTCCTGCAGTTCCTTAATCCGTTCTTCTACTGCTTTTTGTTCGGCCTTGAGGTCCTCCAGGTATTTTTCTAAACGAGCTATTTCCTCATCTTTACTGTAGTAGCGCCTATGGAAGTGAAAAGGGTGATGACAACAGAAGTTAGAAGGATGGTGGCCTTCTCTAGGATGGCAGCACATTTTAAAGTTCACCTCCTTTCCGGGGGAAATGCTCGAAATACCTATTCAGGAACTTTTCCAAGGTTTCTTTCCTTTGGCGTATGGCGGAAGCCCAAGAATGAAGCAGGTCTTCGCCTTCAGGAGTTAACTGGTATAAGCGCCGCGCCGGGCCCGGCCTTTGCGTATCCCACTGGGAAGTTACCAGGCCTTCTTCCTCCATACGGCGCAGATTACGGTAGACAGTAGTAGCATCAAGAGATTGGTCAAATCCCAATTGCATTAATCTCTCTATAAGTTCATATCCGTGCGCTGGCTTTTCATACAAAAGTAAGAGAAGGCAAGGCTGAAGAAGAGGGAGACGGGAACCGTGTTCATGACAGTGACACATATATAAAGGCTCTCCTTATATGCAATATGCATATACTAACCAATTACGAATATACTCCTACCTATAGCTCCTGTCAAGGGGAAAATGACATATGCTTAAAAAGTGGTAATGAATAGGAGATGGTGTGGAGAGGTTCTAAGATACTTGAGGCAAGTTAACGAGGGGAGGCAGCGAGTTTCCCATCAGGACCGCCTGCAAAGGAAAGATTAAAAAAGACAATAATCACCTCCTTCCAACCGTCCAGTAGCGCTACTATTGTTTTTAATCTTCTTCACTACCATAGCGCTGTTTTAGCTCCTGTACTATCCCGGGATCCGCTAGCGTAGTAGTATCACCTAAGACGCGCCCCTCGGCAATATCCCGCAACAGGCGGCGCATAATCTTGCCGCTCCGGGTTTTGGGCAGTTCGGCGGTGAAGAAGACGTCATCCGGTCTAGCCAGGGTACCGATCTTACGAGCCACATGAGCCTTAAGCTCTACGGCTAGTTCAGCGGTTCCCTCAACGCCTTCCTTTAGGGTTACAAAGGCTACCAGCGCTTGCCCCTTTACTTCGTGGGTCTTGCCGATAACCGCCGCTTCGGCCACCGCCGGGTGATCTACCAGGGCGCTTTCCACCTCCGCCGTGCCGATGCGGTGCCCGGACACGTTTAGCACATCGTCTACCCGGCCGAGCATCCAGATATACCCGTCAGCGTCACGACGGGCGCTGTCGCCGGTGAAATACATGTTGGGGAACCGGCTCCAATATTGCTGCACGTAGCGGTCGGGGTCGCCATAAATGGTGCGAAGCATGGCCGGCCAGGGGGATTTTACCACCAGGTAACCTGCGCCTACCGATACCGAATGGCCGTGTTCGTCGACAACGTCGACCTCGATACCAGGAAAAGCAAAACTGACCGAGCCCGGTTTTAGATCTGTAATCCCGGGTAAGGGTGTAATCAGATGCATGCCGGTTTCAGTTTGCCACCAAGTATCTACTATCGGGCATTTTTCCCGCCCGATGTGGCGGTAAAACCACATCCAGGCCTCGGGATTAATAGGTTCGCCCACGGTACCGAGAAGCCGCAAGCTAGAAAGATCATGGCGTTCAGGGTATTCCGGGCCCCAGCGCATAAAGGTTCTAATGGCCGTTGGCGCAGTATATAAAATATTTACTCCGTACTTCTCCACAATCTGCCACCAGCGATCCCGGTCGGGATAGTCCGGAGCACCCTCGTAAATCAAAGTAGTGGCACCGTTGGAAAGCGGGCCGTAGATTACATAACTATGCCCGGTGATCCAGCCGATGTCCGCGGTGCACCAGTAAACATCAGTATCTTTAATATCCAACACCCACTTGGTGGTCACGTGCACGCCCAAAAGGTAGCCGGCTGTGGTATGCACCACCCCCTTGGGTTTGCCAGTGGTACCGCTGGTGTAGAGAATAAAAAGCATATCCTCAGCGTCGTGGCCTTCGGCTGGACAATATGCAGATGCCCCGGCCATTAATTCATCCCACCAAAGGTCGCGACCCGGCGTAAAGGGTACTGGCTCGCCGGTGCGGCGTACTACAATAACTTTTTCCACCGATGGGCTCTGCTCCAGAGCCTGGTCAGCGTTTTCTTTTAAAGGCACCACTTTGCCCCGCCGGTAGCCCCCGTCGGCGCTGATAAGCACCTTAGCCTGGGCATCGTTGAGCCGGTCGCGCAAAGCTTCCGCACTGAACCCGCCAAAGACCACGCTATGCACCGCTCCCAGGCGGGCACAGGCCAACATGGCAATAACTGCCTCCGGGATCATGGGGAGATAAATGCCCACCCGGTCTCCCTTTCGCACGCCGAGCTGTCGTAAGACGTTGGCTGCTTTGTTTACTTCCCGCAAGAGTTCACCGTATGTGTAAAGCCGCGTCTCACCAGGTTCACCTTCCCAAATGAGGGCTACCTTATTTCGGCGGAAACTGTATGCATGTCGGTCCAGGCAGTTAACGGCTGCATTTAGACGGCCGCCCACAAACCACTTAGCGAAGGGGGGATTCCATTCTAGTACTTTGTCCCATTTTTTATCCCAGACCAGTTCTTCTTCTGCAAGCCGCGCCCAAAATCCCTGAGGGTCCTTCGCAGCTTCCTGGTAGATATGGATGTTTTTAATATTCGCTTGTAATTTGAACTTTGCAGGCGGAGAAATTATCTGTTCTTCTTTCCATAAAGCCTCTATTGCCTTATTTTGTGCCATGGTTTTCCCTCCGAGCTTTGCCCTGCATGGCCGTTGGGTTGCAGGGCAAGATTTGTTTTACAGAAATTTTTTGTGTAGCTTTACTTAAAAAGACATCAATTCACAATAATTTTAAGGATATATCTGTTTATGCTCTCCCTTTTACGAACTCTATCATCACCATGAGCTTGTAGTAAGCAATTTGATTTTTCTAAAGAAAATTTCTAGCAAAGGTAAGTTACTGATGTCAAGGGAATTGCGGTAAACGGGAGTTTTTTTCCCTTAAGGCGCTTTTTTGTGATGGGGAAAGTTTCACATGAACTGCTTACAGAATTAGGCCCTAGCATTTTCAAAATACTGGTAAACAATCGCCCTAATAGTGTATAATGAGAGCGAGGAGGAACTATCACCGTGGCCGAGACTATTATACCAGACAAGACGAGGAGAGCAATTAAGGAGTTCTGTCAACTTCTCAGGCGCAAGCAAGGAGAAAACCTTCTGGGGATCCGCTTGTTTGGCTCGGTAGCCCGTGGCACTGCTACCCCAGAGTCGGACAGTCCGGTAAAACCATGATAAACCGGTGAGAACGTCAAGCCTCACTACTATGCCGATACGGACAGCCTGTATATAGAGCTTTCGCAAAAAGAAAGCATCGACTCGATAGAAGTAGCTACAGGTGTCGTTTTAGATTTTAACACTGAAGGGAACCTGGTGGGCATAGACATCTTGAAGCCAATGGCCTGCTTTTACCAGAAGAAGGGCGGCCTTTCTTGACTTTAATGATCGGCTATGCTTGTTCTATTTTTTACCATGCTGGAGGGAATAATATGATTTCATTTCGGGAGACCGAACTACCGGGAATTGGACGCAAGTTTCAGCTTAATACCCGCAGCGGGGACCGGCTCGTTATCATAATCCATGAAGACGGTAAACGCGAGTTATATATTTTTACTCCAGGTAGCGCGGAGGAGTGTACAGCAGTAGTAACTTTAGATGACCAAGAAGCAAGGCAGGTAGGTGCTATAATAGGAGGGGTTGTTTATAAGCCCACCGCTTTGGAAGAAGCGGAGGTGAAGCTAGACCAACTGGTTATTGATTGGTATAAGGTTGAATCCGGGGCTAAAGGTGCAGGGAAAACCGTCGGCGAGCTTAAGGTCCGCGAGAAGACTGGTGCCACAATTATTGCTGTTATAGAACCTGATCATACTACTCATATTACGCCTGGGCCGGACCAAGTGATAGCGGCTCATTCCACTTTAGTCCTGGCGGGCACGAGGGAAGCGGTAAAAGCTTGTAAGCGATTAATCTTGCACGGGAGCCTTTAGTCCATGGAGCACATCTTGTTGGAAATCGGCCTTGCCCTGGTGCTTATAGCTTTATCCGGGATATTGGCCATACGGCTACGGTTTTCTATAGTACCGATCTTGATACTGGTAGGCATGGCTGTAGGCCCCCACGCGCCGCGTTTCGGGGTATTAGATTTTAGGTTCATTGTAAGTGCGCCCTTGATTGACCTAATGGGCCGTCTAGGTGTACTCTTCTTGATGTTTTACTTGGGATTGGAATTCTCTGTTGGGCGGCTAATGCGGGCCGGCCGTTCTATCATCATGGGCGGAACGGTTTATATGGCCATCAACTTTACTCTGGGGATTATTTTCCCTTGGCTCTTGGGCTGGCCGTTGCGGGAGATCCTGGTGGTGGCCGGAATAACTACTATTTCGTCGAGCGCTATTGTGGCCAAGGTGCTGGTAGACCTGAAACGGACGGCTAATCCTGAAACTGAGATGATTCTGGGTCTTATGATGTTCCAGGATGTATTTGTAGCTATCTACCTGTCCGTTGTCTCCGGCCTCGTTTTGAGCGGTACTACCTCCCCCATAAGAGCCTTGAGTTCGGTAGCTTTGGCCATGGGAGTAATATCCGGACTCCTGTTGTTAGGCCGCCATATTATGCCGTTCCTTAACCGCTGGCTTAATATACCCTCAGATGAGGTATTTTTATTGGTTTTACTTGCTATACTCATCTGGGTGGCCGGAATTTCAGAAACCCTGCACATACCGGAAGCCCTTGGAGCACTATTAATTGGTCTAGTCCTAGCGGAGACAGAACATCTTGAGCGAATTGAACGCCTGATAGTGCCTTTTAGGGATTTTTTTGGCGCCCTATTTTTCTTTAGCTTCGGTCTGAGTGTCGATCCTTTATCCCTGGGTGGGGCAATCTGGGTTGCCCTGGCTGCTGTAGTACTGACACTGGTTGGCAACTTTGCTGCAGGTATCCTAGTGGGCTACAGAGCAGGCTTTTCCTTTAAAGCCTCTACCAATATTGGTTTAACTATCATATCCCGCGGGGAATTTTCCATAATCCTCGCCAATTTAGCTCAAGCTGGTGGGCTCCTGCCTGTATTACAACCTTTTACAGCTCTCTACGTGCTAATATTAGCCATTTTAGGGCCATTGCTGACCAAGGAGTCCAAATTAATCTATACCGGACTGAGCCGACTCTTTCAGGCCGCAAGGAACAGCCGGAACGCCAGCCCAAGATAGAGCGCCATAAGCCACAGGGGAATGCTGGTAAGGGGCTACAATGCGTAGCTGTACCTGCCCTCAGTAATTTGGACTTAAAACGACTAATACAACTTCGATATTATTTTCTTTGAAATTATTCATAGAATGCCGAATGAGACTTTAAAAAACACTTTCTCTCCATGTACTCATACCACAGATTTAACGTCTCTCCGAAGCGTTGGAAGTGAACTATTTTTCTTTCCTGGAGGAACCTTAGCACATCGGTAACATCGGGATCATCGGAAAAATTAACTAGCCATTCATAAGTGGAGCGGGCCTTTTGCTCGGCGGCCATGTTTTCGTAAAGGTCGGTAATGGGGTCTCCCTTGGACTGGATGTAAGCGGCCGTCCAGGGGCTCCTTCGGCATTGACAAGTACAAGACGGATTGAAGTAATATTCGCATTATAGGGTAAAACCAGGTGTGTTGACGAGGGCACTGCCCTGGGCTATTCGGCCGATGGGCGGCTTGCCGGTATAGAAATTCTGGGCGCTCGCAAGCGCTTAGGCAGCCCGGAGGTGTTTTACCGAGTGGTATTTGAAGGCCTTACAATTATACCGTTTGCAGCCAAACAGCTTTGACTATCTGTGTTAAAGCTCTTCGGCCAAAACGTAAGGCGAGAGGGTATAATTCTGTGAAGGAAGAACTCAAACCTAGGGATATTTTCGGCTAAGCATTCCCGTATTTGCCCTTCTTTCTACCAGAAAATGGTTAAGTCCAAAAGCCCCGGGAATGGGGCTTTTGGACTTTAATAATATTTCTTTCTCTCCATGTACTCATACACCAGATTTAACGTTTCCCCGAAGCGCTGGAAGTGAACTATCTCTCTTTCCCGGAGGAACCTTAGCACATCGGTAACATCGGGATCATCGGAAAGATTAATTAGCCATTCATAAGTGGAGCGGGCCTTTTGCTCGGCGGCCATGTTTTCGTAAAGGTCGGTAATGGGGTCTCCCTTGGACTGGATGTAAGCGGCTGTCCAAGGGGCTCCTTCGGCATTGACAAAGTATAGGGCCCGGTCATGGTCGGCGTAATAGCCATCCAACCCAGCGCGTTTAATTTCTTCTAAAGGAGCATCTTTGATTAAGTTATAGACCAGGGCGGCGACGATCTCCATATGAGCCAGCTCCTCTGTTCCGATGTCCGTTAGAACAGCCTTGGCCTGGGGTATGGGCATGGTATAACGCTGGGTAAGATAGCGTAAAGAGGCGGCGAGTTCCCCATCAGGCCCGCCCGACTTCAACTTTTGATAACTTTACTGCCGGGGAAAAAATCATTGGGAGGGGTCTATTTTGCGGGTAGGTCCAGTTTAATATTTCTGCTTGCAAGCGAATATTCCTGCTCTTTTCCACGGCCGTCCGGCGAACCGGGCGGCCTCTGTTGTGCGCGTAACATTTTGTACTAGAGTACGGTGAAAAGGAGTGAAAGTGAAGTGGAATACCTTAGGTATCAAACTTATCTGGAGGCAGTTCTTTCTGTTTGGTAGGCCAATTCCATTCAGTTCTATGTGGGAAGGAGGGGGAAAATGCAAAATAAATTAAGTTTGGTACGACAGAGTAAGATTAGCCGTATTTTAGAAATGTTGCAAACTCAGGGTAATGTTTCACTAAGTGAAGCAGCCAAGGCGTTATACGGGTCTAAGCAACGAACGACCCAGGAAAAAGTGATAAGGTTATTAAGCGTTTACCGGAAGCGAGGTAAAGTTAATCTAAGAGTACGTAAAGGGCAAATTATCAGCTCCCGCCAAAATGAATAAGAGGCGACCCTTTGGGGTCGCCTCTATTTACTTTCAGTTTTGGTAGTGGTTGCTTCTTGATTATCATTTGGCGCCTTGTTTTTATAGTATCTATCTTTCCAAGCACGCAGCAAATCGAAAACTGCTTTTACTGCATATTCGTCGAAACCCAGAGCTTCGAGTTCGTTGTACAAATCCGCAATAATACGGGCATTCTTGGGGGGAATTAGCACTACTGCGAGAAGCCAGTATAGCCCGTTTCTCTGATAAACGTGACGTAACAGTTCAACAGTGTCTTCTATTGCTTCCCTATATCCGGCAAAATAGCCCGTGTTCTCTGCTTCGACCAATAAGCCGCCTTCTAGTTCAGCAGGCTTGTCTAGAGTAGTTTCTGCCAAAATCTTCACTTCATGTTCGTGCCTTTTAATCTCTGCGTTTATTATCTTTTCCCGAAGTGGAGGTATATAAAATAACCATCTAACTGGAAACCTATTGAACTCCCAAATAGAAATATATTCATCCGTCATCTATACAGCACCACCTATGCCTT
>Ga0080004_1114392_pt1 | contig 24472 bp, 26 predicted proteins | sample WasSprMetagenome_FD_69207 | JGI IMG/M metagenome (GOLD analysis project Ga0080004, IMG submission 69207) | Sulfidic aquatic microbial communities from Washburn Spring, Yellowstone National Park, USA - WS (SPADES assembly) (version 2) | ecosystem: Environmental > Aquatic > Thermal springs > Hot...
TCAATTTTATCATCAAAAGCAGAGAGAAAATCCGCAATTCGTTTTTGCTCTTGAATATCACGAGGTATATATACTTCTATTTTCTTAAATGCATCAAGCTCTACCCTCTGCCGTCCTGATACACCCACCATACTTTGTTCTGCACGCTTCCTTACTTGTGGAGTGCGAACTAAGTAATATACAAAATCGTTTGTTATTACCCCCTCTTTCCCCCTAAGAACAAAGAATTCAGTTGAGCCAAAAGCTGGTGTAGAAACATTCCTTATTTGAACAATTTTCCCTTTTTCAAGACAAGGCGTTATGCGCGCGAAGAGAACATCTCCAGCTTCAAATTTACTACCACTTCCATCAAAAACTCTGGTCTTTGTAAAAACCGGAGACCGTCGCCCAGGTTCCACATCTGACATATCGAGGAATGGATAAGATTTTCCGATTTTCAACCCTACCGGAGGATTTATTTGTAAAATATCCTCTAACTTTGCTTTAACCCAATCAGTAGGCAAATTATTATTGGTTCTTTTCAGCATTCCTGTCAATAAATTTTGAGATAAGATAATTTATCAATGCGGAAGCCAGAACGAGCAGAATTCTTGCTTCCGCTTCCCTAGCTTCCTCATAACCCTGAACTTCTCCACCTTTGCCATGCCTTATTCCGCCCTCATTGGAGGTCCAGCCATACAGATTTACTAAAGCTTGCTTTAAAGCTGGGTGGATATTTAGTCCCTTTATTAAATCCGAAAAATCGCCATTTTGACCCACTGTTATTTTCACTAATGCTTCCAAGGCGGATATGGACTCCTTAATTGAATTTTCATAATCAGCTTGCGGTCTTTTTCTGTAAAGCTCGATCGCTTTAGCTATATGCTCTCGTACGGGTTGATACCTGTCGGAAATGCCTAATGTTTTTCCGATTTCTTCTATCTCTTGAGGTGATGTTATAGGAACAACAAAATATTTTCCCTCATCGCCTATTACCCTATATCCAGCTCTTTCTTCTTCCAAGATCTTGTTTATTGATTCCACAAGATTTTTAACAGTATTAGAGCTAAAAGAAAATTGATATAGTACATTTTCAACGAAATCATATACTTCATACCATTTTAGGCTGTAAAACTTGTTCCTAATAGCTTGAATATTATACATGTATACATAGTCCTCGCCTGCGGGACTCCTCGTCTGGCTGATTCTTAACAAATAATTTTGTTTTAATTCCTGAATATCTTCTTTAAAAAATTCATCCCACAGGTATTCTATTATTTTGGATTGTAACTCGGCACTAAAGCCAAGTGAATTATACGGTGTTCCCAAATCTTCATAAGCTCGTTGAAACCAATTCCAGATTCTCTTTCTGAGTTCATCGGGTATTTCTTCAAGTTCAACTGGTTTTAGTTGTTTATATCCGAATCTTTCAGAAAATGACCCCTTCATATTTCTCCTAATAGCCTCCTTAAATTTTCCTTTATCTTTTCTTCTATCTCCCTTCCTTCTTCAAAATATTTCTCAAGCTCCGCAGTCAATTGTTTCATCTTTTCCTCAAATGTTATCCCATCACCTTCCTCTTCCGCTATGCCTACATAACGACCGGGTGTTAGAACATAATTGTTTCTCCTTATCTCTTCAATTGTGACCGACTTGCAATAGCCTGGAATGTCCCTATATTCTCCAGCTCCTTCCTCTCCTCGCCAAGCACGAACAGTGTTTGCTATCCGCTGTATCTGCTCGTCGGTAAATACATTCTGCCTCCTCGAAATCGGAGTATAAATCTCCCTCGCATCAATGAAAAGCGTCTCCCCTACTCTACTTCTGAATCTTCCATTCCTTTTATCTTTTGTTATGAACCAAAGCGAAACGGGAAGGGAGACGTTATAGAAAAGCTTTGGCGGACAAGCGATTATTACATCTATCAAATCATCCTCAATAATCTTCCTTCTTATCTCGCCTTCTTTCCCACCCACAGCCAAAGCTCCATTTGCCATAACGAATCCCGCCATTCCATTCGGCGCGAGATGATAGATGAAGTGTTGTATCCACATAAAATTTGCATTGGAGGCGGGAGGTATTCCATATTTCAAGCGTGGGTCCTTCAAACTCAGTCTGCTTGGGTCCCATTCCGCATTAAAAGGTGGATTGGCTATCACGAAATCAGCTCTCAAATCGGGGAATTTATCGTCATAATATGAATCGCCGTGCAAGATATTATCGCTCATTATCCCCCTTATGGCGAGATTCATCTTGCAGAGTCGCCAAGTTGTGAGATTGGATTCCTGACCATAAAATGAAATCTTAGATGGGTCTCTATAATGGATTCGTAAAAATTCCTTTGATTGAACAAACATTCCACCGCTTCCACAGCAGGGGTCAAATACACGAGCATTTTCATATGGTTCAAGTATCTCAACTAAAAGCTTGACAATGGCACGAGGTGTGAAGAATTCGCCTCCTTTCTTTCCTTCCGCGGAGGCGAACTGTCCAAGGAAATATTCATAAACCCGCCCCAAAATATCTCTCTCGTCATCCTCTCCTGAAAATTGGATTTTGGAAAAAATGTTGATCAATTCGCCTAATACTGAGCTTGGGAGGGGGGTTCTACTATATATTTTCGGAAGAACACCCGCCAATTGCTTTTCGTTTTCCCTTTCAATCAGTTCCATAGCTTCGTCAATATACTTGCCGATATCGGGATGCGAAGCGAATTGACGCAAATAATCCCAACGGGCTTTTTCAGGGACATAAAAGATGCCCGCACTGAGATATTCATCCCTGTCCTCTAATACGATGTTCCACCGTTCCTCGTCGGGGATGTAATCATCGCTTGAAGGGTCACTAATGCGAGCCTTTATGAATTCATGCCTATGGAAGAAAGCGTCTGAGACATATTTGAGGAAAATTAACCCCAATACTATATGCTTATATTCGGAAACATCGACTTGCCCCCTCAGCCTGTCCGCTGCTCTCCATAGCTCTCTCTCAAAGTCGAGTTCCTTCAAATTCTTGACATCCTTTCCCTTGCTTTCTCCGTCCATTATAGAAAAGAGCATCTCCTGAGGGAGTTCACGATAAACGAATCGCTTATCGCTATCGGGCATTCTATTTTAATATTATACCCTTCTGACGATAAATGTCAACTTCTTTTTACTTCGCGTATTCTATCGCTCTTTTTTCTCTTATGACTACGACTTTTATCTGACCGGGATATTCCATCTCCTGCTCTATCCTCTTCGCTATCTCCCTGGCGAGAACAGCCGCTTGAGCATCATCTACCTCCTCAGGCTTCACTATCACTCTCACTTCCCTTCCCGCCTGAATGGCAAAGGAGCGCTCAATTCCCGGGAAGGAGGAGACTATCTTCTCCAACTGCTCAAGCCTTCTAAGATATGCCTCCAACATCTCCCTCCTCGCCCCGGGGCGGGCGGCGGAAAGAGCATCCGCCGCTTGAACGAGAACGGATTCTATATACCTCGGCTCCTCCTCACCATGATGGGAAAGAATCGCATTTATCACTTCATCCCTTTCTCCATATCTCCTCGCTACCCTCGCTCCCAATTGAGTGTGAGAACCCTCCTCGTCAATCGCCTTCCCTATATCGTGGAGCAAACCCGCTCGCCTCGCTATGTTGGCGTTAACGCCCAACTCCTCAGCCATCTGTCCCGCTATGAAAGCAACTTCCAAGGAATGAGCAAGGACATTTTGTCCGTAGGATGTGCGATATTTCAATCTTCCCAACAGCCTTATCATCTCCGGATGAAGCCCCATAACCTTCGCCTTCTCCATCGCTTCCTCTCCCGCCCTTATTATCTCATCTTCCACCTCTCTCCTCGCCTTCGCCACCATTTCCTCAATTTTAGCGGGATGAATCCTCCCATCTATTATGAGTTTCTCAAGCGCTATGCGAGCTATCTCTCTCCTCACAGGGTCGAAGGAAGAGATGACCACGACCTCAGGAGTATCATCTATGAGGAGGTCAACGCCGGTGAGGCTCTCAAATGTGCGGATATTTCGTCCCTCCCTACCTATTATCTTCCCTTTCACATCATCGCTGGGGAGACTGACAGTGGTCACCGTTATCTCCTGCGCCATATCCACGGCGCATTTCTGAATAGCTCCCGCTATAATCTCCCTTGCCCTCGCCTCTGATAACTCCTTTATCCTCTTCTCTGCTTCCGCTACCCTTTGGGCAATCTCCTGAGCCAATTCCTCCTCGGTTCTCTTTAGAATGATCTCCCTCGCTTCCTCTGGCGATAGATTGGCTATTCTCTCCAATTCCTCTTTTTGTTGTTTTACGAGCTGTTCAGCTTTTGCCTGCAGCTCCTCAATCAGTTTCTCCCGGGCAGCGATTTGCTTCTCCCTTCTATCCAGAGCCTCAATCCTTCTCTCCAGTCTTTCCTGCTCCTGAAGAAGCCGATTTTCCCTTTTGCTTAGCTCTCTCCTCTGTTGCTGAAGGCTTTGCTCTATCTCGCTCTTGAACCTATGCGCCTCCTCCTTCGCCTCAAGGAGCGCTTCCCTTTTCAGAGAATCCGCTTTCTTTCTCGCCTCCTCAAGGAGTTCCTCCGCTTTCCTCTCCTTTTCTTTAGCCCTTTTTATCGTTTTTTGATAAATATAGTAAATTGCTATGGGCAAGGAAACCCATAATAAAAGGCTTATTATCAAAGACCACATTTATAACACCTCCCTTTTTAAGGGGAGGGAAAGAGAAACCTCAGAGCTTTTTCAACGATCTCCCAGCTAAAGCCCCTCCTGAGGAGAAAGGAAGCAAGCTTTTCCCTTCGACGGGGGTCATCAGCAGAAATAGACGCAAGACGACGGCGCCCAATCTCAAGGGCGCTATTCAATTCCTCCTCTTCCGAAAGCAAGCTAACCGCTTGCCTTGCTGTTTCTCCCTCTACTCCCTTCTTCAAAAGCTCTCTGAAAAGGCGAATTCTCCCATATCTTTCCTTTCTCCCCTCCACCCATTGACGGGCGAAACGAGAGTCGTTCAATAGACCCTCCTGCTTTAACCATAATATCGCTTCCTCCGCCGTCTTTTCGTCTATTCCTTTTTCTTTGAGCTTTTCTCTTGCTTCCTTCTCCGTTCTATCGCGAAAGGAGAAAAAGCGCAATAAAATCTCCTTTGCTTTGAGGAGCTCGCTTATTCTTTATGCCTCCTTTCAAAGAAATATTTATTGCAAATCTTGCTTTAGGAGGATGTTCTCTTTCCTATCCCCTTTTTAATTTTAATTATACACACTCCTTTTAAATTAGACAAGGAATTTTTGAAGAAGAATAGTCAAGAGAAAGTAAGGGAAATCTTAAATCTTGTTGCAAAACTAATCTGGTCGAAGCGACCGTTATTAATGGCCTAAACTCCTTTGATTACCTATTTGCAATCTTTCCCACAAAGGGCATCCTTGAATTTTATTTATGCATCTATTGGAAATAGGATTAAAGTGTAAATCGTTTCTAATCCTTCATAATATCTAATCACTTTTGCTTTCCTTTTTTGCCAAAAGGATGATCTCGTCCAGAGTGTGGAGTTTATTAGTTGGGAATTGGGGAATAAGGCTTATTATGTAATAATCTCCTTTGGAGGCGCAGATTAAAACATAGGGGAAAGAGGGCTGGGGCTGTATATTCTTTATAACCTTTTGCCACCCCTCTTCTCTCAATTTCTCGTCGTAATAATTTATCACTTCCCTTGGGTCAATCCTTGATGGAAGCTGAAATTCTCTGAAATGGATTTCATCCGCGTTTGAAAGAAGAGACTGGAGGAAAGGAGGAGAGGAAGTTGTCTTAGCGACTTCCGGTGAGGCAACTCCCGCTCGCATAGGCGCATCATATTTGGGTGTTTCGCCCCTGAGTTTCTCGCTGATTACCTTAGCGGGAATACGAGCTTCTAAGACCAACTTGGCTTGGGGGAAAGGAGCGATTTTGAGAAAGGAACCTTTCTCCTCTTCAACAAGGGAGGAAGCGATGGATGACAACCCCTTCATTATTATTCCTAGCAAAACCCCTATATCCTTGACCCCTCCAGCCTCAACCAACAATAGCTGGCTCGGTTTTGTTCCAGGAGCGATGAGAAGGATGTCCTTTCCCCTATTATAGGCGATTGGCAAGGGCTGTTGGGGTTGGGAAGATGAGAAGAGCAAACGCCACCCTTTGGAGGGAAGGGTTTGTTGCCAAAACTGCAAAGCTTCCGTTTTATCACCATCCACAATCACGAATTCCAATTTCTCTATATTCTTTGCATACTCCCCAAGAAGCCCCTGCATTATTAATGGCGGAAGAGTCGTGCTCTCCACAACTTTGAGGTAAGGAGGAAGGGAAACATCCAAGGCGAAGGAAAAGGAGATTGAAACGAAGCAGAAGAGGAAAAATTTTCTCATAAACTGTTGCCCCCTTTCATATTCAAATTTTTCCCTCTGAGGACTTGAAATGCTCTCTCTAAATTGCTTTCTGCCTGCTGGGCGCTCAATAGAGCCATCTCCAATCTCTCAGCGATTATCTCCTCTACCTTGGCTTCCTCCAACTTGGGTTTTGCGTGAACCCCTCTTGATGTCGGTGTATAGGGTTGAGGCGGTCTCTTCGCCAGAATCACTGCTCTCTTTGCTCTTGGGATGGGAATGGGTTTTGCTATTCTCGGAACGGTGGGAGCAGCCTTTGCGGTAACCGGGGGTGGGGAAGGTAGATTCGCTTGGTAAGCTGGTGAAGGAGCGAAGGCTGGCGGTGGAGCGGACTTGCGCTGAGCATATAGATTAAGGAATAGGAAGACGAGAATAAGCGAGACACCGATTAGAGAGGCGAAAGCGGGAAACCAAGCGATTCTTCTTTCTCTCCTCTGGTGAAGCTCCTGCTTCACCTTGAACCAAATATTCGTGGGAGCTTGCAAGCGAGGAACGCTTTGCAGGGCGGAGAAGCATCTCCGCCATTCCTCATAGGAGGATAAACACCTCTTGCAGGAAGCAAGGTGTTTCTCAACTTCCTCTGCTTCCTCTTCGCTTAAGCTTCCCTCCAAGTAGAGGGGCAAGATATCTTCGATTCTCTCGCAATCAGTCTTTCTCATTTATTCAATTCCTCCATTTTTTCCTTGAATTTTTTCCTTGCCCTATGCAGGGCAATTTTAACGCTTCCTACGCTTGTCTTCATAACACTCGCTATCTCCTCATACGATAATTCCTCAAAATGCCTCAATATAAGAACAGTGCGATAAAGCGGCGGCAACTGCGCGAGCACAGCTTGAACTTGTTCCACCAGGTCATCATCTTCATCCTCGTCTTTCTCATTCCCCATCTTATATTCCACCTCATCAAAAGAAACTGTCCTCTTTTTTCTCAAGTTGCTCAAACATACATTAACTGCAATCCTATAAAGCCAGGTGGCAAGGCTACTATCACCTCTGAATCCCTTAAGAGCGGAGAAGGCGCGGAGAAAGGTTTCCTGCGTCCAATCCTCCGCATCCTCCCTTCTTCCACTCATCCTATAACATACATTATATACCATATCCTTGAAATTCATAAATATCTGCTCCATCGCCTCTTCCTCCCCATCTTTCGCTCTCTCTATTATCTCCTCCCAGTTTAAATCGTTCACCTCTGGCACCTCTCCAAATATTTAGACGCTTTTTCCACCCTCAAAGTTACTCTCGTCCCTCAACCTCTTCGCAAGATTTATGTTGTATCTATCCTCTATGGGGTCGTATGGCGTTTCCATTATAGCGGGAAGGTTTTTGAAAAAGGAGTCATTTATAATCGCCTTGATTCCCTTTAAACCTATCCTCCCCTTGCCCAAGCTCTCATGGCGATCGATTTTGCTTCCCATCGGCGTTTTGCAATCGTTTAGATGCAAAAGCTTCAAGCTTTCTCCTATTTTCCCTCTTACCTCTTCACTTATTTCTCTCACCTTTTCGGGAGAGGATAAATCGTAGCCGAAGGCAAAGAGATGACAGGTATCCAAACATATTCCTATTTTACTCTTATCCACTTCTTTTAGCAATAGCTCCATCTCCTCAATTGAGGAACAAATCTCACCGCCAGCACCAGAGGTATTCTCAACCAAAATCATAGCCTTGCCCTTATGGAAATCGCTCAATTTTTGGAGAGCGGATATCAATCTGCTCATTCCAAGTGAGGCGCCCGCCCCCTTATGACTACCGGAATGGACGATGACGAAATCTGCTCCCACCTCCTCAGCGACCTCCAAATGCTCGCTTAAAATAAGGATGGATTTCCTATATATATCCTCCTCCGGTGTGGCAAGATTCAATAAGTAAGGGGCGTGGATGGCAACTGGCGAGATATCGTTAAGACGGAGTTCCTCCACATACCATTTCAAACCGCTTGGGTTCCCGCTTATCCTCCAAGTCAATGGGCTCGTTATTAAAGTTTGAATGCATTCGCAGCCAAGTTCAAGGGCGTATTTAAGCGCCCTCTCAAAGCCTTTATCTATCTTGACTTGGAACCCGAACCGCATAGTAATTGCACAACTCCTTGAGAGGACAAATCTCGCACTTGGGATTTTGGGGACGACAGATTTCTCTTCCCAAGCGAATTAAATTTAAATGGAGGGAAAGAGAAAGCTCTGGGGAAAGATTAGCCTCGAATAGTTTAGAGATTTCGTTTGGGGAAAGCTTTTTCCCCACTATGCCTATTCTATTCACTATGCGATGGATATGAGTATCAACGGGGAAGGCTGGCTTGGCGAAGGAGAAAAGTAGAACGCAGGAGGCAGTTTTATCTCCTACGCCAGGAAGCGATAGAAGATACTTCCTCGCTTCCTCCATAGTCCAATCATTGAGAAAGGAGAGGGTAATAGACCCCCTTTCCTCCTTTATTCTTTTCAGAATTTCCTTTATCCTTCTCGCTTTTATATTTGATATTCCGCCGCACCTTATAGCTGATTCTATTTCCTCTATCGGAGCGTTTAAGAGAGCTTCCCAATCGGGAAAGCGATTTTTAAGATTAGCGAACGCTTTATGAGAATTAGCATCGGAGGTATTCTGGGAAAGAATGGTCCTTATGAGGACATCAACGGGTTCTTCCCGCTCCCTCTTCGGGGTAGAGAAAGCCTTTCTCAATCGCTCCTCCATCCGGAGGATGAGTTCCCTCAAGTTAGAATACGACACGAAATCCTCTTAAGTCTCCCTTTGCTTCTCCCCAAACGATTTTCATATCCCTTACCCTCGCCGATGGCGGTCCCTTCCTCAGCTCCTCTATGAATTTAGCGAGCGATTCCTCATCACCCTCAGCGACAACCTCAACAGTCCCTTGAAGGGTATTGCGAACATAACCATCTATGCGATATTTCATCGCCATCTGCTGGGCGAAGAAACGAAATCCCACACCTTGCACCCTCCCGAAAATCTCTATGTGAGCTCTTTTTAGAGGCATCTAAGTCTCCACCTCCATAGCAATTCTTACTGCCTCCTCAGGCTCGTCAACATAGATTATCCTCTTCACCTCGGTAAATTCGCTCTCCACACGCCAAGTCCTTATCCCTATCACGGGGATGTTGAAATGAAGGGCAAAAGCGAGCTCGGTAAGGGTGCCATAGGCACCACCGATTGCGATTACCGCCTCCGAGGAGAGGACGACGATTATGTTCCTTGCATAGCCAATGCCGGTGACAATCGGTATATCTATGTAGGGATTCGCTGAATCTCTCGTAATAGTGGGGAGAATCCCCACGGTTAGACCGCCGCTCCTTTTCGCTCCCTTGCAAGCGGACTCCATAATCCCTCCCATACCACCGCAAATAAGAATACCACCCCTTTTGGCTATTTCCTCTCCCACTTTCTCTGCAATGGGAAGAAGCTCGTCAGGTGGTTGCGAAGCTCCTATGACCCCTATGAATTTCCTCATCTCTTCTTGCCTATAGGGACGATGTAGAGCGGTTCCTCTGAAATCGGAAGCGAGAGGAGGCGTTTAACTCTTTCGTCTTGAAAAGCTCCAACGCAAACTGAGTCATAGCCCAAAGCAACGGCTTGAAGCTGGATATTCTGCCCGATATGTCCGATTTCAATACAAACATATCTTGTTGCTCTCGTTCCATAGCGTGCCATTGTCTTAGAAAGCTCGGCTGTGATGACAACAACGAGCGGAGCTTCAGCGATGAAATCCTGATAAAGGGAAGCTTCCGCAAGGGGTAGGCGCAAATCATCCCTCAAGTGGAGACGAAGCTTATGCTCCTCTGGAATATATTTATAAACTCCCTCGGGGAGAAGCGCATAGAGATGGCAGGGAAAGATAGCGCCGGCGGAAGGAGCGGTGCGAAATCCTGTATATTTATCCGATATCCCCTGTCCAGCCCAGAGGATTTGGCTTATCGCCTCCAAAGGAAGAGGAGCGGAGGAGAAACGCCTAACAGACCTCCTCCTACAAATAGCTTCCTCCAGACTCATCTCGCCTTTTGTTTTGGGTGGAGGGAGGATGATTTCCTCTCTATTCGCCCTCATATCCTTTCACCTTTTTAAGAGCCTGGTTTGCCAAAATATGCGCCTCCCTTGTCTCCTTCCTCGTTCCCTGACGCAATCTCAATTCTTGAAATCCTTCCGCTAATTTCTTTGCTTTCTTAAACAATTTTAGGAGATTTTTCGCCCTCGTTTTATACAGACCGCTCCATTGCCTGACCAGCAGTTGGCTATCTGTGACCACTTCCAACTTGAGGAATTTATTCCTCCTCGCGAGATTTAAAGCCTCTATAAAAGAGAGCCACTCCGCCTCATTATTAGTTACATCCCCTACTTCTTTGCTGACGAGAAGGGTCCACTCGCTGTTCCTATCCTTTAAAACAACCCCAATCCCTCCTCTGCCAGGATTTCCCTCCACAGCGCCATCTATTATTGCGATGCCTTCCTTTTCTATCATTCCTCAAGGTAAAGAATGCGTCCGCAATTCTCGCAATAAACTATCGTTTCTTCTTCTTTAAGGCGTGTGATAAGCCTTGGGCTGATGCTGAAACCACATCCCCCGCATACCCCTCTAACGACCTTCGCCACTCCACCGCCCACCTTAGCCCTTATCTCCATATACCGCTCTAATAGGGGAGGGTCTATCTGAGGGATGAGGTTCTCTCTTTCTCGCTCTAATGTGGCGATTTTTTCCGAGAGTCTCTTATATTCCTCTTCGTATTTCCTCCGCACCTCTTGATATTCTGAATCCTCAGTCTTCAATTGCTCCTCCAAAAGTTGAATATCTCGGTTCTTATCCTCAATAGCATACATCAGCTCAATCACTCTCTCCTCCAACCTATCCTGATTGCGTCTGAGTATTTCCACTTCCCTCTCCATTGACTCCAATTCTTTGGGATTGCTTACATATCCACCATACATCCTGCTTTCCATTGTTCGTCTTCTTTCCTCAAGCCCCCGCGCTTCCAACTCCTTATCCTCCATTTCCCTTCTCATCTCCCTTAATTCCCTTCTTTGTCTATCAAGCTCAGCTTTTAGAGCGTCAACCTTGGCTTTTAGAGCGCTTCCATCATCCAAACTTTCCCTCTCTTCCCTGCTCATTTGAAGAGCATCATCTATCTCCTCAAGTTGCCAGAGAAGCCTTAACTTTTCCTGCATAGCTTATTATTTCTTAATCTGGGTATCCGCATATTTTTTTGTAAAGGGAAATCACCTTGTTTATATAAGCCTGTGTTTCCTTATATGGTGGGATTCCACCATATCTTTTAACAGCACCGGAACCGGCATTATAGCAAGCCAAGGCAAGGGCAAGCTGTTGAGGATTACCCTCAAACTTTTCCAGATGCCCCCTGATGAGGCGGATTGAGGCTGAGAGATTATCTATGGGGTCAAACGGATTCTTAACCCCCATCCCAGCCGCCGTTTGGGGCATAAGCTGACCCAATCCCATAGCTCCTTTTCTTGAGATAGCCTTTGGGTCGAACCCCGATTCCACGGCGATTACCGCTACCACCAAGCGAGGGTCTAAATTGTTCTCAACGCTGAAGTAAAGAATAGCTCTTGCAATCATCCTCGCTGAATTCTCGTCCATACGAGGATTGAAATAGAGGACGGCTCTCTTGTATGCCTCAACTATGTCCTCTGAGATGGAAAAACGATTGGGAAAGCCTCTGCTGGTCAGGTTACCCTTAATATCGCAGGTGGGGACAGGATAGTAAAACACCTCTTTTTGCTTTTGGGATTCCTCTTTGGCTCTTACATCCTCCTCCTTGACGATAAGCAAGAGCTCATATACCCCTGCCTCAGAAGAAGGCTTTGCTAAGAGTCTTATCTCCTGTCCCACCCCAACGGATAGGGGTTCCTTGAACTTCAAACAGGTCGTGGCTCCATCATCTATAAGGAGGGTGAAGAACTTTCCTTTTATATAGCCAACGACTTTTCCTCTGAACTCCAAACATTTTCCGCTTTTTACGAGGGAGAAATATTCATCTACGGAAGCGAAAGAGAGGGCAGAGAGAAAGAGAACGAGAGCGAAGATTTTGCCTCTCAACCCTCAATCACCTCCTTAAAGGAATTGTAAGCCTCCTCTCCCCAGAGGACGAAGGTTATCTGCTGGAGATTCTTGAGGGAAGGAGCCACCTCTTCAATTGCTCTCAACATCGCTTTGGCGCTTTCCTTATAGGGGAATCCTCCGACACCAGTTCCCAAAGCGGGAAAAGCGATGCTTTTCAATCCGAGTTGGTCGGCGAGTAGGAGGGAGCTTTTCGTTGCTTTGTAGATTTTCGTTTCGTCCGTCCTCCTATCATCACCCATAACCGCTGCGTGGATGACGAACTTGGCTTTCAAACTTCCCGCAGAGGTCCAAACAGCCTCCCCGATTTGTATCGGACCCTTAGCTACCGCCTCCTTTTCTATCTCCACGCCGCCCTTTCTCTTTATCGCTCCCGCTACACCTCCACCCATCCAGAGACGGTTATTAGCTGCATTAACGATGGCATCGCACTCCATCTCGGTGATATCACCTTGTAGGAGGTCTATAGTGATGCCTGCGATTTTCTTCATATTTATTAATGTTAAGGGAAGTGAAAAAGAAAGTCAATTAAATTTTTTGATCAAAGGCTTTATTGATAATTATTCGTTGATTTGGTGAAGGACGGTCAAACCACCCAATATATGTTCATACAATGCCAGCAAAACAAAGAAATCGCGTTTCACGAGTTCAGGCGTGTGAAAAGCTTACTTCTTAAATAAGGGCAATTCCCTCGCTTGATAGGCTTTAAAAAGTGCATCAACGACCTTTGGATCAAATGCCCTTCCGCTTTGCCTCCTCAGCTCCATTAGTGCTTCCGTGATGGGAAGCGGCCAGCGGTGGGGACGCTTGCAAGTCATAGCTTCAAAAGCATCTGCGCAGGCAATTATTCTCGCTCCCAAGGGTATTTCCTCTCTTGCAATCCTATCAGGATAGCCATTTCCGTCATAGGCTTCATGATGATGCTTTATCATTCGCAAAACCTCTTCTAAACCTTCAATATGTTGGAGCATCTGAACACCGAATAAGGGGTGCTTCTCCAACAATATCCTTTCTTCATTAGTCAATCTCCCGGGCTTTAAAGTTATCTCGGGAGGAACGGCAAGCATTCCCAAGTCATGGAGCAAGGCGGCAAGGGGTAATGCAGGGTCTTCATAAGGAGGGTCAAGGTGCTTTGCAATAGCCATTGAGTACTCTAAAACCCTTAAGGAATGCCCAGGGGCATAACCTTCCGCTTCCTCTATTGCGTTTATAACCGCCTTCAAAATCTCAAAAAGCTTATCGGGGTCATATGGCAGCTTGCTCATACGCCGAAGACCTCCTTGATGAATTTTCTTTGCCTCTTCGCTGATTCCAGGGGAGGAAGCTTGCTCCTGTCCAATTCTGCTACCAACCATCCATTATAGCCAATGCTCTCCAACACTTTCTTAACTTTCCCAAAATCCACAACCCCTTCTCCCAGCTCTATGAAGTCGTTATCCTTTACATCCTTAAGATGAACATATTTTATCCTCTCTTTAAATTCCTCCATAATCTCTCCCGGGTCCATTCCCATTAATGCTAAATGTCCTGTATCAAAAGCGAAGAAGGAATCGGGAGCGGTATTATCGGCGAGAAACTCTATCTCCTCTTTCGTCTCAATCAATGTCCAGGCGTGGTTGTGAAAGGCAACATAAACCCCTATCTCCCTGCATCTCTTGCCTATCTCATCGCAACCCTTGGCGAATAGCTCGTAAACCTCCTTATCAACTGGTTTCTTTACCCCTCCCGCTGCCACTACCAAAACATCGCAGGAGAATTCACTTTTCAAAATCCTTGCCATCTTACAAGCCCTTTCTATTTCTTCCTCCTGTTTTCCTTTATCAAGAAGATATAATCCAAAATATGTTGAACTCACAACCAATTCGTTTTCACATAATATTCTCTTAAGCTCTCCTAAATTGGCGAGATATTGACCTACCGGAGCCTCAACTCCCTCAAATCCCGCTTCCTTTATCTCCTTTGCTATCTTCTCAAAGGGCAAATCGCCCCAAGTTATGGGCTGAATTCCTGCTTTCATCTCTAAGCCTCCTTTCTCTTTAAAAATTCTGGATAAACTGGCAACCCTGTCAAGTTGGATTTTATTCCTCTCCCAATTCCTCTATTACAATTTGGGAAATTGGACGAGTTGATAGCTCCGAGCGCTCGCAGTCCTCAAGATAGGGAATGCCTTTAATCTTCCTCACCTCTATTGCCGAGATTTTCGCTAAAGGTTCCCATATCGTTTCCCATTCAACCCACCCTTTTTGATAAAGGAAGAGAGGAACGATGAAGTGATTGGCATAATAGAAATGGTCTTCTCCCCAATTTCCCATAACGCTATCCGGCGGATACTGCCATCCCCTTTCATCCTTGTAAACGATTGCTTGGGGAAAAGATGGCTTTCCATCAGTATAGAGCTTCACTTTAACTCTGTATTTTCTTACTGGCAAGGGATGAGGCAAGGGAAATTGATAAGAGCTTCCCACAGGGGCATTGGCTGGAATTGTCAGAGCGATGATTTGTTTTCCTCCTTCTTTTATCGTTACCTTTTCACCTCCTTTTGCATTTTTAAAATCCAAAACGATTCTCTCACCTCTTTTTTTCTCAGGGACTTCCCTTTTGGGAGGAGGTGGAGATGCCCATTTTTTCAGGAAGGGAGCCCAGAGGTCAGCCATCATCGCTTCCACATCCCCTACCGCCCAAAATTGGAGGGGGATTGTCCTCTCCTCATTTCCTATCCATCCGTAGATAAAATAGAACCATTCCTCCGGCTTATTGTATCGTCCACCCGTTTCTATCTCCGCGAGGCAAAAAGGAACCTGCCACTTATCAATCAATCCCTCCACATAGTCTCGGAATTTTTCCGAAAAACCATTATCATAAGCAGCCCGCTTGGCGAAAATGGCGTTATCAAAACCTGGGTCCACATGGAAATTGACAGCTCCCCATTGCTCCTCCGCTACCCTCCACCAGGGACCGTAATCCTCAACCATAACAATATGGCGTTTATCCCACTTCCTGATTTCCTTTATCGTATCCATATAATAAAGCCGTTGCCCCGGCATATGCTTCTTCCTACACTCACCAGAAGATAACCCCGCTTCCTTTGCCTCTTTTGGGTAGAAACCTGGCTCCTGCCAGAGCTCATACCAGGCTATATACGGGTCATCCTTGAATCGTTTCGCTATTGCCCTCCAAGCCCTTAAAGCCCATCCGAATAGGGAGGGATAATCGGGAGCACCGTGCATATCCAAAATCACATACAATCCACCTTTTTCAAATCTCTCCACTAAGGGGGCAAGCTCTTTCTCCACGAATTCTTCGGGCGTGGGATAGCGTCCGGCGGGAGTGGGAACACAACTGGCTGAATAATCCGTTTCCGGGATATTGAAGGCAAGGCGAACGGCATTGATGCCAAGGGAGCGCAGGTAAGCACATATCCCTTCTATATCACCAAAGCGATACCTCATCATTGGCTCACACCACATTAAATTCACCATAGGATAGCCTACAGCTGCCAATCTATATGGCTTCCCTCGCTCATCCACTATTCTTTTTCCTTCTACTTTCAACCAAGAAGCCCTCCCAACCTGCTCCTTAATTGGTAGGGTTTGCGCCCCTTCAAAGGAAAGTGCTCCTATATCCAAAATGGCTATCTGCTTAGGTGATGAAGGTTGGCTGATATCTATTAGCCTAATCCCGAAAGAACCATTCGCCAGAAAGGCTATGTCTTCCCATATTTCTATATCAAAAGCGTTGCCCGGGAATTCAAATTTGCTCAAAACCTTAGCTTCATTGGGCTTGGATATATCCACTACTTTCATATTTTTCGCGCCCGCAACGAAGAGCAAATCGTTTTTAGCTTTACAGCTATATCCATCAATGTGTAAGTCTTCTATTTTTGCCACTCTCCCATCGCTGAAAGTAACCATTTGCATAGATGAGCCCGCTCCCCTACATATTATCACTTTATCCTCACCGAGTGTTTCGCATTTGTAAGCATTTTGCCCCATTTCATAAGCGGGGGAAAGCCCAATTTGTTTGAGCTCCTTTGACTCTCCACTATTGGAAATATCAAAGATGAGTAAGCCTTTTTTATCATCAGCTACAAGGAGGAGATTTTTTATCAGGGTTATGCCATAGGGCATACCCCACCAAAATGTTTCCCCCAGCTTTTTCGGTTGAGCTGGATTGCTGATGTCAAAGATTTGTAAGATTGCATTCCCCTCATCATCACCCACAACGAACAAAAGGTTTTCCTTCAGGGCAACTCTGCGAGCGACGATTGGCAGAATGGCTAAAATTTTCGGCTTATGGAAATCTTCAATCCCTACGATTTTAACACCATTATAAAGAGAGGCTATGAAGAGGATATTATCCCTTACCGCAACATCGCAGGCAAGGGGAGCGGGTATGTGAGCTAGTTTTTCAGGTTTCTGGGGATTCCTTACATCCCAGATGAAAACGCCCGTCCCCGTTGCGGAATAAAGCCTCCCATTGTTCACCACCACTCGCATTGCATAGGGGTTTGCTCCTTTGGGCAGCTTTATCTCCTCAGAGAAAACTATCCCGCAAAGACAAAGGGCGATAATCAAGGATAAAGACCTCATAAATTAATCACCTCCGAACATTTTATCCGTTTCTCCCCTTACTTCTATTAGAGCCAATTTGCTGCCTTTACATTGAAGAGCGATTTCCTCCCTGCCCTGCAGCTCCCCTAAAGAAAATTCTCTTGTCTCTCCTTCAGCTAAATTTCCCCCAGCGAATACCTTTCCGCCTATCCTCACCTTTACATCCTCGCTAGACCACTCTCCCTTCGGGAAAGGAGTGAAAAAAGCTTCAGTTGGATAGAGGAAAGCAATGATTTCAAAACTTTCCTTCTCCTTCGGTTGGGAAAGAAAAGCGACCCTCATTTTGACTGCACTACGGGGTTCTTTGTAATCATCAACCTCCGTTTTCCCTTCCACTCCCATCCATCGCCAGAAGGGATTAGGTGGGTTGAATTTTATATGACCAGTGAGCGCCCAGAGAGCGGTTATCCCTTCCCCTAAAATGCCCTCAACCCAATGCCTGCTTTCTAAACTGCCATCAGTCCTTAAGCATTCTATCAATAATTTAACCTTATCACCTTTCCTTCCCTTCACAAGTAAAAGAGGCATATAAACCGTTCCCTCTTCAAGCGTTCCTGCTTCCCCTACCCTCTCGGACGCTTTCTCAAAACGCACAGGCACTTCCCAACACACCATTTCAACCCAGTCATTCGTAGCCCTTCCCTCCCAATCCACTCTAAGAACCTCATCTATCCCTAAATCCCTCCAAGTTCCTTCAGCCATTTGAGATTTTATCTTTGCATTTTCCCTCAAATTTGCCTTGTTTTTATCCAAAACCTGAATCGCTTTGACCCCGTAAATCCTCATTTTAGCTTTTCTCAATCTCAAAAAAGGAATGAAGCGGAAACTCTTATCGCTCATCAAAAAAGCCATATTGACCTCTTCCCATCCGCTTGCGGGCTTTAGGCTGTTGGGGGTTTTCTCTTCCCATAATAAAATAGTCTTTTTCTTCTCCATAATCCTCCTAAAGATGCGGATACTATTCTTTGTTATCTCAACAATCACATACCAATTCCCCTCGTAGCTTTTCCCATTGTATGGGCTATTGGCTTCCGCATTTACACAAAGAGCATTTCCGATTTTTAAAAATGGAGCGGAGCTATGGGTATGTCCGTAGCAGTATAGACGCACGGAAGGAAATTTTTCCACTATCTTTCTCATAGCTTCCGCCGTTTCACCCGCGTCGTTAAGAGGGCGATGAGAGAGGAGGATCGTCGTCTTGTCTTTTGCTCTTTTCAAATCCTCCTCAAGCCAATGAAGAAACCAGGGATACCAAACGATGTCTTTCCCATTGAAGCATATGATGAAATGGATTCCCTTGAGGTCGAAGCTCCAGGCGGTGGGAAAGCGGGTGAGAGCTTCTTGGCGTGGCATAGAGCCTCTGAAGAAGACAAGGGGGTCGTTTCTTTTTTCACCACTTTGGGGAAAGGAGTCGTAATTGCGAAATCCTGTTCTTCCCCATTCGTTGAAGAGTTCGTGGTCGCCGTGCTGATAAATAATAGGAATTGGAGCGGAGATAGTTAACTTTAAAGGATTGGGTTCATCTCCGTCCATCACATCTCCGAGCCAGGCGATGAAATCGCAATTCATCTGCTTCGCGTCGGAGAGCATTTTTCGAAGGTAAGCTTCAGGAATGCGGTTAAAATTGTGTATGTCCGCTTGGAAGGCGAAACGAAGAAATTTATTTTGGGTAGATGTCCTAGAAAGCGCCAAGCAAGAGCAAAGGAGGAGGAATATAAAAAATCCCTTATTCATTAGCATCTCTTTCACTATAAAATTTAATGAAAGGGTGAGAAAAGTCAATAGATGAAATCTATTGCTCATTTTTCTCATTTGTTTTATGATTGTATTCACTATGGATTTGGAGAGAGCTAAGGAATTTCACGGACATCTAGGCCCCTTCCTCGTTCTTGGATTGAGGATGGGAGAAAAGGCACTTGCCCTTTTGGGAGCAAATAAATATTTCGGGTTGAAAGCGACCGTCTTTTGCCCCATAGAGCCTCCCGAGAGATGCATGGCGGATGGTATTCAGCTTTCCACGGGATGCACATTCGGGAAGGGAAATATAGAGCTAGTTCCCTCCCGCAGGCTCGCCTTATTTTTGCATAGCGGTGATAAGGGAGTGAGGGTTGAGGTGAGGGAGGAAGCGATTGAGAAGATAAAGGAATGGTTAAAAGAAGGGGAAGAAATAGCGGTGTCCAATCTTTTGCAGATGCCCGATGAAGAGCTATTTATTTGAAACTTCGGCGTCCAGTTCATCAAAAAAAACATTGACGAAGATTTTTTTAATGGCTATAATAAAAATATTTAGACAACAATGTTTTCACTAAATCTAAAAAGAAAGGAGGTGAAAAAGATGAGGAGAAAGGGTTTCACCCTCATAGAGCTTCTGGTCGTCATAGCTATCATCGCTATTCTGGCCGCGATTCTCTTTCCTGTCTTCTCACGGGCGAGAGAGATGGCTAGGAAAGCTGCTTGCACGAGCAACCTCAAGGAGATAGGAATGGCGATGAGGATGTACAGCCAAGACTGGGACGAGAAAATTGTGCCGATGTATAGCTGGAACTCCACCAATGGCTATCGCACCTGGTGGATGGTCCTCATTCAACCCTACCTGAAGAACTATCAGATTTTGCGCTGTCCTTCCTCCAACTACGATTGGTGGTGCATAGGAGCTGACGCTCCCTGTGAGGCATTCCCAAGTGACCAAGGAGTCCCAATAGAGCAGAGACATCGCTATATGGGAGGCTACGGCTATAACTGGTACTTCACCGCTTGGCCTACCGATGAAGCTAATACAAGGAACATCTCCGAGGCACAGCTTACCCGACCTGCTGAGATAATCGCTGTCTCCGATTCAGCCTGCGTTGTCACAGGACCTAATCCCTCCGTTGGCTTGAGCTTTGATGCATGGCTCAATGGTTGGCCTGGCGGAAACGATGTCAGAAGACACAACGGCGGAGCTAACTACCTATTCTACGATGGACATGTAAAATTCGCAACGCCCGAGCAGATGATAGACCCGAATGACCCTGAGAGGTTCTGGGCACGCTGGAAGTAAGTGACGACCAGATGAAGCAGTTTAACCTGACCGCGGGGCTAAAGTCCCGCGGTCAGGTTTTTAACTGAATAAATTCAAACAGGTTTTGAACTTGTCAATATTTACAAAATTCTTTTTTAAAAGGAACAATCCAACCTTCTATCATTGCGAGGCTTTCCGAGGGGAAGCCGTGGCAATCTCAAAGAGATTAGCTTCGCCAACACATTCTCCAACCCAAAAAGGGTTGGAGAACGAGATTGGCTTCGTCGCTTTCGCTCCTCGCAATGACAACGGGATTAACTGTCATTGCAAGGCTTCTGTGAAGCAAACCATAAATTTCAAATATAGAGAAATTAAAAAATATATATCAACTTGACCTTGCCCCCTTGCCATCCTAAAATATAAAATATCTAACTATGCAATGGAACAAGTTCCTTGAGCTCGTTAAAGAAAGGCTAAGCCCCTTCCAGGGAATGATTACTTATGGAAACCTCCGCTGGGAAACCCAGTCTTGGGGAGAGGGGGAGGATTCAACCTATATATTTTCCCTCGTCTATGAAACGCCCGGCGGGTCCACTAATCAGATCAGCATATATTATAGACCCGCATTAGGCAGGTTTGAGGCGCTGGGAGAGGAAGAGAAAAACGATTTACGAACGGAATCCGTTGAGGAAGTTTTGAATTGGTTGGAGGAAAGGGTGAGGAGGATACCGCAGGTCAGACTGGCAAAGCTGAAGAGCAACATAGATGAGTGGTTTGCCAGCGGAAGAACGAGGATGGAGATGCTTCAGGAGATGAATAAACTGCTCCAAATGGACTTCAAAGGAGGGAGCATAACCCACACGGAATTGAAAGAAGGAATCCAATATATCGTCTCTCTCTTGGAGAAGAATAAGAAGTCTTGAAAAGGAGGAAGCGGGAATGTTAATCTACCTTAACGGAAAGCTCGTTCCCAAAGAGGAAGCGAAAGTCTCCGTTTTTGACCACGGATTCCTCTATGGAGACGGAGTTTTTGAGGGAATAAGGATTTATAACGGACGGATCTTCAAGCTTAAGGAACATATAGAGCGTCTCTACGCTTCCGCCCACGCAATTGACCTCAAGCCCCCTCTAACACAGGAAGAGCTCCTTCAAGCCACTGTGGAAACCGTAAGGGCTAACAATTTGAGGGATGGGTACATAAGGATAGTTATCTCAAGGGGAGAGGGAGATTTGGGCTTGGACCCCAAGAAATGTCCCAATCCCACCGTTGTCATCATAGCGGATAAGATAGCCATTTATCCTGAGGAAGTGTATAAAAAGGGAATGAAGATAATCACTGTCTCCACGCGGAGGAATTCCCCTCAAGCCCTAAACCCCAATATAAAATCACTAAATTATCTCAATAATATTTTGGCGAAGATTGAGGCAAATAGGGCGAATGTGCCCGAGGCGATTATGCTTTCCATTGAGGGATATGTAGCGGAGGCTACGGGAGATAACATTTTTATAGTTAAGAACAAGACTCTGATTACTCCACCATTGCATTTGGGGGTTCTACCGGGTATAACCCGCCAAACAGTGATTGAGCTGGCAAAGGAAAGGGGAATAATCACTGAGGAGAAACCCTTTACCCTCTACGATGTTTATACCGCTGATGAGTGCTTCTTAACCGGGACGGCAGCGGAGATAGTGCCTGTCGTGGAAGTGGATGGGAGGGAGATAAACGGTGGAGTTCCGGGGGAAATTACCCTCCTTCTTATGAAAGACTTTCACGAATATGTCAAGAAGGAAGGAGTGGAGGTATATAAGGACTAAAGAAAAGATTAAGGGGGGAAATAGCTTGAAATGCAGTGCTTGTGGATTTAGGGAAGCGTCTTATATTGCTTATATTAAAGGGAAGGGAGAAAGACTCTTAGTTTCCCTCCTTTGTGATTTTTGTGCACAACGCTATCCATCCTCCCAACTCCTTAAAATACCGAGCTTCTCCTCTTCCCTTACCTGTCCAGCCTGCAATTTCCCCTTGACAGAATTCTTCAAAATAGGAAAGCTCGGCTGCCCTCTTTGCTACGAGCATTTCTACGAGCTAATCCTTCCCTTCATTAATCATATTCAACAGAAGAAATGCATTTGAATCCCCTTGTAAATATAAAAGGAATAAACCCTCTCCTTTGGCTTGAGGGGGAGAGCGACCCAATCTTTTTATCATCTCGTATCCGAATCGCGAGAAACATCGCCAATCTTCCCTTTCCCCACTGGGCTAAAATGGAGGAATTGGAAAAAGTTTTGAGACTGGTCTATGATGCTTGGAAAAAACGCAATTTCCCCTTTCTCTTCTTCTTTCCTCTACAAGAACTCTCTCCCTCCGAGAGGAATCTTTTTGCAGAATTCCATCTCATAAGCAGGGAATTTGCGAGGGGAGAAAGCGAGGGAAGGGCTCTTCTCATCTCACCCGATGCCTCACTTTCCGTTTTGCTAAATGAGGAAGACCACATAAGGATATCAGCCCTTGGTAAGGGGAAGAATTTTAAGATGGCTATGGGAAGGGCTTTTCAGCTGGAGGAATATTGGGAAAAGGAGATTTGCTTTGCCCGTTCGCCTCGCCTTGGCTTCCTCACTGCTTCCCCAAGCAATCTCGGGATGGGAATTCGTTTCTCTTCAATCGCCCATCTTCCCGCCCTCACTTTATTGAAAGGGAGGGATTACATTGAGAAGCTCCTCGCCGATATGGAAATAAGAGGATTATTGGGAGAGGGAAGCGAGCCGATAGGATTTCTATATCAGATATCCACGAGAAGAACGCTGGGAATAAAATTGGAGGAAAGCATCAAAGAAATTGAGGAAGCTGTTTCAATTATTGAGAAAGAAGAAAGAGAGGAAAGAGAGCTTCTTTTCAAAAGGACAAATATAGAGGAAAGGATAGAGAATGCTTATGCTCGTCTCTCTTCGGCAAGCTACCTATCTACTTACACCGCAACCCAGCTTCTTTCAATCCTAAGACTCGCGTCAGCGGAAAGGCTTATCCCCATTCCTATGGAGAAAATAGATATCCTCCTTTTCCTCATTCGTCCTACTGCAATTCAATTTTTCAGTGGAAGAAAGATGAAGGTGGAGGAAAGAGATAAGGAAAGGGCAAATCTTTTGCGAGAAAATCTCCTTTTCTAGTAGCAGGGGTTGTTGCACAAATCGAAACAAAGGGTTCTTTTTTAGATAATAGGGTATATAAAATACAAAATATAGGGTATTTTTGCCAAAGTTGTAAAGATAAGGAGGTCTAAAGGCAGAATTAAATAATAAAGTTTTTGAAGATGTGTAAATATTAAAATGATTTTTAAGGTAATAAAGAACCCTCGCCATATGACTATATCAATTATGCATCAAACCCTAATAGCGTCCCAGCTTCTTCGCTGCCTTTTGCAATAAGGCAACCGCCCTTGGGTCGTAAAGCTTTCCCGAATTTGCCTCCATATAACGAATTGCCTCCTTAGGTGGGATTCTCTCCCTATATGATTTATAACAGGTCATCTCGTCAAAATCACAACAAGCACCAATTACATAAGCCCAAAAGGGGATTTCTTCTCCCTTTCTCCCCTCCGGATAGCCGCTTCCATCGGGACGCTCGTGATGATAACGAACATAATCAGCAACCGTCCGAAGATGCCCCAGCCCTTCCAAAATCTCCGCGCTTCTTATAACATGGTATTTGAACCCCTCCGACTTCTCTCCTTCTTCCGTCGGATGATGAAGTAACTCATAGGGAACATCAACTATACCTATATCATGAATTATAGATGCCAAAACAATCTTCTCCCTCTCTTCGTAGGGAATATCCAAATCTTTAGCTATCTCATCAACAAGCATCCCTACCCTCTTTCCGTGTCCAACCATACCCATCCATCTCCCCTCAGCTATCTCTGAGAAAGCCTCAAATACACCACGAGTATTTATGCGATTTAGCGATGTGGCGCGCATTATGTAGATGAAAAGGATTAAGAAGAAACCCGAGATAGCAAACATAGCCATTTGAAAAGGAGTATCGTAGGCGGCCGAAAGGATAATGGCACCTAAAAGCAAGAGGAGATACCAAAGATAGCTTTCCTCCCACCTGCTTATCCAGAAATTCTTCTTGAAAACTCTCCCCTGTTCCAAAGCTGTCTCCAAGCCCACTATTATCCTATCGGAGGCAAAATAAGCCGCTCCGCACGCGATTGTTTCCAGGACAACCAGATGGACATTTTCTCCCCTCCCTCCCATAGCGACGAGCAAGAGATGGACGGGATATAAGGAAACTACTTTTAAGGAACTTTCCGTGAGGGAGCGGAGCAAATTATCCCTATGAGCGAGAGTTGAGGTAAGAAAAGAAATGAACCAGAGGGTCCAGATAGCGGTGGGAAAGCCGAGACTCATCAAAAGGG